>CDTY01033666.1_pt1 | contig 215270 bp, 217 predicted proteins | sample 557731 | NCBI WGS metagenome assembly CDTY01 (sample SAMEA3182101, study PRJEB8094) | gut metagenome | biome: human; feature: gut; material: Stool; isolation source: human stool | place: Canada | collected 2013-02-12
ATGTCATCCATGCTGCCGATGTTTGCCATCTGCAACAGTTCTCGGATTTTCTCCCGCCGGGCGTTTTCTTCTGGGGGGCGATTCTTTCTGGCCATATGTAATACCTCCGATGTGGTGCTTCTATTCTACACCACATCGGAGGTTTACACAAAATTTGGGATGGTCTCTGGCTTGCTGTAAGAAAGGCTTTTACACCGGAGTAGAGCAGATTATACCGGCTATGATCCTGGGATACGCTCTGGTTCAGGTTTTGAAGCTGACCGGTATTATGGATATCCTGGCTACTATTTGTCAACCGGTTATGGCAATTTTCGGACTTCCCGGCGATGCAATTGTGGTCCTGATTTCGGCGTTCTTTGCAAAAGCTTCTGGCTGTGCTACGGCTGCTCTGTTGGTAAGCAACGACGTCATTACATTGGCCCAGGCAACCATTCTTTTTCCCGCCTGTATTCTGATGGGAACACTCATTGGTCACTATGTGCGGATTGTTATTGTTACTGGAGCAAATAAAAAGTGGCATCCGCTGCTTTTGATGAGCCCCCTCATTGATGCGGCTTTCGCTATGTTTGTTACAAGAATTATCCTAATGGCACTTGGACTGGCTTGAATGAAACCGGGGTGCTCTCTCAGGCCAGCGTAGCTTTGCGCTGGCCTGAGTACCTTAGGCAGTCAGGTGAAAAATGGAAGATTGGGGGGATACTATGCTGGGAAAGAAAAGAAACTGGTTCTTTTCATTTATAAATGGAATAGAAAAAGTGGGGAATCATATCCCGCATCCATTTTTCTTGTTCATGGTCTTGTGTGGGATCGTCCTGGCGCTGTCCTTTATTTTTGGGACAATGGGGATGTCTGTCACGTATCTGGCGGCAGAAGAAAACGGAAATGGCTTAGTTGAAAAGACTGTCTTTGTAGAAAACCTGCTGCAAAGAGGCTACCTGCAAAATTTAATATGTAATTTTGTGGAGATATATGTAACCTTTTCGCCCTTAGGGCTTGTTATGGTTATGATGATCGCGGTGGGATTTTTACAGGAGACCGGATTTTTTGATGCGTTAATGAAGAAAACGCTGATGAACGCACCGGCTTATCTGGTAACGTTTATTTTGGGAATTGTCGGGGTGTGCGCGAATATCGCATCAAATGCAGGCATTGTTTTTGCGGCCACCATTGGCGCAGCACTGTTTGCCGCTCTGGGCAGAAACCCAATTCTTGGTGCGGTTGCTGGATACTGCGCCGGACATGGAGGATTCAGCGCCAATCTTATCGTCAGTGGGACAGACACGCTGCTGGGTGGAATTACAGAGTCTGCAGCCAAGAGCATGAATATTCCCTTTATTAATCAGCCTATGATCAATTACTTTTTCATGGTTGCAGCCACACTTGTGATTGCATTCTGTGTAACTGTAGTGACCGAATTGATTTTGCCTAAGTATGTAAAAACAGGGTGGTCGTATAAAACGGACAGTCAGGACATTCGGACAGAAATGTTGTCTGCCTCCGAGGAGAAGGGGTTGAAGCGGAGCGGCATCGCTTTTTTACTCTGTGTAGCAGGGATTCTGTGGTGTGTGATTCCGTCAGATGGATTCCTGAGAAATGATAATGGAACGCTGCTGCCCAATTCTCCATTCACAGACGGTTTGGTGTTCGTGCTTTTTATCGTTTTTGTTGTAGTGGCAGTTGTATACGGAAAGAGTGCCGGGGTGCTGAAGAAAAATTCCGACATTCCGAAGTTTATGGAAAAAGGTCTAAAAGGCTCGCTGTCTTTTTTGATTGTTTCACTGCCCGCCGCATATTTTATCCAGTTTTTTAATGACAGTAAGCTAGCTACCATTCTGGCTGTGACAGGCGGAAAGTTGCTGCAGAAAATGAACCTTTCTGGAATTCCCCTGGCAATTGCATTTGTGTTGCTGGTCAGCCTGTTGAATATGTTTATGACCAGCGGGTCAGCGAAGTGGCTGATCTTAGCCCCCATTTTTGTCCCTATGTTTTCAGTCGTTAATTTTTCCCCTGCGTTTACCCAGCGCCTATATCGGATTGGTGACTCGGTGACAAATCCTATTTCCCCGGTGAACTTTTTTCTTCCGGTCATTATTGGACTTATGGAGCAATATCGAGGAAAGAATGAGCCGGAAGTTAGGCTCGGCACACTGTTTTCTATGACAGTGCCGTATAGTATATCGTTTCTGATAGCTTTGATGGTACTTTTGGTTGGATGGATGATTCTTGGACTGCCTATTGGACCTGGAACGTCTATTCTGCTGTAAAGACAGTTTTGCCAAAATACATTGGGTGACTTATTTCAGCGGCATGCTAACAGATGCAAATTCCCTCCTTGAAACAAAAGAGCTGACAGGATTTAACCTGTCAGCTCTTTTGTTTCATTTTCAGAGTGAAGTCTTGGAGTCCTGGCAGCTTGCTTTCAATTTGGAATAGTATCCGTCTGAATACGTGATATAGATAATGCCCCCTGCCACATAAGCGATGGCCGTCAGAGCAAATCCAGTGGTCAGACCCACAGATTCCTGCATAAAGCCCATTAGGAGAGAGCCAATTCCAATTCCGATGTCGTAAGAAAACATATAGGTGGAATTGGCGGCACCGCGTTTTGGACCGGGGGTGGTTCCAGTGACAAAGGATTGGAAAAGAGGCTGCAGGATCCCATAACCAAGGCCAAAAAAGAATCCGGATGCCAGCAGATGAATTCCGGTTGTTAGGAAAAGGAAACTGACCATAGTAAGGATCAGTACCACCAGGCTGGTATAGACTAAGAGACGATGCTTGCCGGCGTCAATCGCCTTTTGGGTGGAAAGCTTGGAAAGTAGCATACCTGCCACCAGGCAGACATAAAAATAGGGCAGATGCCCCATAACATCCTTTTCCTGAGCCAGAATGGAGCAGTAGGCAATGACCGCGCCGTAGGGGATCATCAGAAACATCATGTTAAACATAAAAGGGAGCGCAGGACCGTAGATAGACTCTTTCAGAGAAAATGGTTTCCGCTGAGTCTTGGGGTATTTTATCCTGCAACAGGAGACACAGATCAGAGCAGCCACAGTAATGCCAAAGATGGTTAGAAAGGACGCTTTGCTGTTCATATTATTTTGGACCTGAAGTCCTACAAAAGGGCCAACTGCCATGCCGATGGATACCGTGAAAGCAAATCGGCTGATGCCCTCTGTGATTTTGGAGACGGGGAGGACGTCGCCGGCCAGAGTCATGGTAGCAGATCCGCATACCGAGTACACAACTCCCATATAGAGGCGAACCACAATCAGGAGAGCAAATACTGGAAACGCAATAAATGCGGGAAAAGACAGACAAAACAGAGCCAGAAACAGCAGATATACATGATAGCGGTTGAAATTATCCAGCAGGTAGCCCGCCACCGGCCGGAACAGAACCGTAGATACCGACATAGCAGTGAGCACAATACCTACCTTTGAACCGGTAATACCAATTTCCTGACAATATACCGGGATGATAGGAATGGATGCGTAAAAAGCGGCTAAAACCAAAAGATTGTTGATAAAGAGGAGAATAAATCTCCGATTCCATATTTTTTCCGTTGTTCTCATTCAGGCAAGACTCCTTTGTTTCATTAAACTAAATGGTGGCACATGCCACTATATTTAAAATAACATGACGCAGGGGGCGGCGTCAATATCTGGTTGCACGTGCCACCAAAAAAGGGTATAATGAAAACACGCTTTATACAAAGGAGGGTGTGGGCATGGATTATGTGGCAGAGGGTCCGTTTAAGTCGATTTCCATTCTGTATCGAAAGTCCCATATCTGGCTGAATAACAACTGTGCATCGTATGATCTTTCTGCGGCGCAGGCCGTAGTAATCCTGATTATCTGCGATTATCGGTCCCTGACCCAGGATGATATCACCAAGCGGCTGTCTCTGGATAAAAGTGTCATTGCCAAGACGGTGAACAAGTTGGAGGAGCGGGGCTACTTGGTTCGCACTACCAATGCCAAAGACAAACGGACCTATGATATTTCTCCGACGGAAAAGGCGTGGGAGATCTATCCATTTATCAAGGAGCAGGTCGAGGCATGTTTTCAGCGTATGACCCACACCATGACGGATCAGGAGCGGGAAGAATTCAGACGACTGCTGCAGCTGGCGGCAGAGGCGTCCATCGCTCTGGATGAGGAGTAATGGAGCGTGTGTTTTGCTTGCCCTTTCTCAAAACTGCCGGTATAATGGTATTAGTTTGAGAAAGAAGGAGGAAAACCATGTTTTCTGACTATAAAAGTAAGTTTGTCTCTCCTCAGGAAGCGGCTCGGCTGGCAGTACACAGCGGCGACTGGGTGGACTACGGCTTTGGCGGCGGTTTCCCGGAGCTGATGGACCGGGCGCTGGCGGAGCGGCGGGACGAGCTGAACGACGTGAAGATCCGGGGCGGTCTGGTGATCCGCCCCCGCATTGAAGTGGTGGAGCGGGATCCGGAGCAGAAGGCCTTCCACTACTACAGCTGGCACATCGGCGACTATGAGCGCAAGCTGCAGAGCCGTGGGTTGTGTACCTTTATGCCTATGCTTCTGCGCTATCTGCCCCAGTTTTACCGCCATCACATCCGGGTAGATGTGGCCTTTGTACCGGTGTCCAAGCCCGATGAAAAGGGCTATTGCGGACTGGGTATCTCCAACTACGCCTGGCGCACCATCTTTGAGGTTGCCCGCACGGTGGTTTTTGAGATCAACGAGCATCTGCCCACCCTCCAGGGGGTGGACGGCTCTCACCGGGTCCACCTGTCTGAGGCCGACTACATCGTGGAAGGGGAGCACGAGCCTCTTCCCACCCGCTCCTACAAGGAGCCCACCGAGGTGGACATCCAGATTGCCAAGCGGGTAGTCGAGGAGATCCCCAACGGAGCGGTACTGTCTCTGGGGGTGGGCGGCGTGCCCTTTACCGTGGCCCAGATGCTGGCCCAGTCCAATTTGAAGGACCTGGGCTGTCATACCGGCACCATCAGCGATGCCTTCCTCACCCTGTATCGTGCGGGCAAACTGACCAATGCCTGCAAGGAGGTGGACCGGGGTTACGCTACCTGGAACCTGGCCATGGGTTCCCAGGAGCTCTACGACTGGCTGAAGGAGGAGCCCCAGCTCTTCCGTCCCGCCGATGTGGACTATGTACACGATCCCCACCGTATGGGGGACATGTCCAATTTCATCAGCATCAACGGCGGAGTGCAGTTGGACCTGATGGGTCAGGAAAACGCGGAATCGGCGGGTACCCGTCAGCTCTCCGGCACCGGCGGCCAGCTGGACTTCTTGGAGGGAGCGTTCCGATCTCCCGGCGGAAAGGGATTTATCTGCATGAACTCCGCCCGTAAGACCAAGGACGGGACCCTGAAGTCCAACATCGTTCCCTTCATTCCGGCGGGCAGTACTGTATCCGCTCCCCGGGGGATGATCCAGTATGTGGCTACCGAGTACGGCGTGGTCAAGCTGTCCGGCCTGTCCCTGCCTGAGCGGGCCCAGGCTATGATTTCGGTGGCCCATCCCCAGTTCCGCGCGGAGCTGGAGGCCTACGCAAAAGAAAATTTCCGATAAAGGATAAGAAAAAGGACGGAAGCCTATGGCTTCCGTCCTTACATTTTATCGCTTTTTGCGACCCTTGGTGCCCTTTGTCACCGGGGGCTTGGGCTTGGCCCAGCCCGCCTTGCGCTTGGGAGTGCTGGGAGCGTTCTTCTTTTCTGCGGTGTGTCGTCCGTCAAAGCGCTCCTTTCTGGGATCGCCGGGGGCTTTCCTTCTGCCTTGGGAAGCACTTCCGCCCTTTCCCTTGGCGGCAGGACGGCTGTCCTTGCTGCCCTGTGCCCCGTAGGACTGTCCCTTGCCGGGGCAGATGAGGCAGTGCTTGCCGTAGCCGATCAGGTCATCCCGGCCCGCCTTGTGGAGGGCCTCCAACACCAGAGCACGGTTCTGAGGCTTGCGCCACTGCATGAGAGCCCGCTGGAGGGCCTTGTCATGGGGTGTCTTGGGGACAAACACCGGCTTCATGGTCCGTGGATCCAGGCCGGTGTACCACATGCAGGTGGCCAGGGTGCCGGGAGTGGGATAAAAGTCCTGGACCTGCTCGGGCATATGGCCCTGCTTGTTGAGCCACTCGGCCAGCTGGACCGCATCCTCCAGGGTGCAGCCGGGATGGGAGGAGATGAGGTAGGGGACCAGATACTGGTCCTTCCCGTAGCGGCGGTTCAGCTTAAAGTACTTCTCCCGGAATTTTTCGTAGACCTCGATATGGGGTTTGCCCATGTAGTCCAGAGTGTGGGCCACACAATGTTCCGGAGCTACTTTCAACTGGCCGGAGATGTGGTGCTGGATGAGGTCGGTGAAAAATTCCCCGCTGGGGTCCTTCATCAGATAGTCAAAGCGGATGCCCGACCGGATAAACACTTTCTTTACTTTGGGGATCTCACGAAGCTTGCGCAGCAGCATCATGTAGTCGGTGTGGTCGGCGTCCAGGTTAGGGCAGGCCTCGGGGGCCAGACAGGCCCGGTTTTTGCACATGCCGTGCTTAAGCTGCTTCTGACAGGAGGGACGGCGGAAGGTGGCAGAGGGACCGCCCACGTCGTGGATATAGCCCTTGAAGCCGGGGTGCTCGGTCAGGGCCTTTACCTCCCGGATGACGCTCTGGTGGCTGCGGCAAGAGATGACTCGCCCCTGGTGGAAGGCCAGAGAGCAGAAGTTGCAAGCACCAAAGCAGCCACGATTGTGGGTCACTGAGAAGCGCACCTCTTCAATCGCGGGCACGCCCCCCATCTCATCGTACATGGGATGGGGCTCCCGGACATAGGGCAGCTCGGCAACTTCGTCCATCTCCGCCGTGGTAAGAGGCCGGGCGGGCGGGTTGACCAGCAGGAACTGGCGGCCGTGCTTTTGCAGGATGGCCTTGCCCACGAAGGGATCGTGCTCGTTGTACTCTACCATATTGGCCCGGGCGTAGGCCTCCTTGCTGGAGGATACCTCATCAAAAGAGGGGACTTCCACCCAGGGGTAGGCGCACACACCGGGATGGGCGGCGGCCACGCAGGTGCCCCGCACATCGGTGATCTCATCCACAGGGGTGCCACTGGCCAACCGGGAGATGATCTCCTTGGAGGCCAGCTCGCCCATGCCATAGGTGAGAATGTTTGCCTGCGCGTCAAAGAGAATGGAGCGGCGAACCTTGTCCTCCCAGTAGTCGTAGTGGGCAAAGCGGCGCAGAGAGGCCTCCAGGCCGCCGATGATGATGGGAATGTCGCCAAAGGCTTCCCGCACCCGGTTGGAGTAGACCACCGTGGCGTGGTCGGGACGCAGTCCAGCTTTCCGGCCGGGAGAGTAGGCGTCGTCGTGACGGCGTTTCCGGGCGGCGGTATAGTGGGCCACCATGGAGTCCAGGTTGCCTGCCGAGATCATCACCGCCAGCCGGGGACGCCCAAGAGCCTGGAAGGGGGCGGCGCTGTGCCAGTCTGGCTGGGCGAGAATGGCCACCCGGTAGCCTTCAGCCTCCAGCACCCGGCCAATAATCGTAGGGCCGAAGGAGGGATGGTCCACGTAGGCGTCGCCGGTGATGAGCAGCACATCGTAGCTGTCCCAGCCCCGGCGGTCCATATCCTCCCGGCTTACAGGTAAAAATAGGTCGCGGTCAAATCCCATAGGGAAACCTCTCTTCCTTAGTATAAAATGCGGGACACTGGGTGTCCCGCAGCAAAGCAGTTATTCTGCTACATTTGGAATATCGGGGCGGCAGATGGGCTTTTCCAACACGTCCAGGGGGAACCATTTGCCCTCTTCCACGCCGATCTTGTGGAAACCGTATTTATCATAGAAATGCTGAGCGTGATCGTTATTCAGTGCACAGCGCAGACGCAGACCCTGGCGGCCCTCCTTGCGGAAGATGGATACAGCGTGTCCCAGCAGCTGCACGCCCAGCCCGCGGTTGCGGAACTCGGGAGCCATGTAGCACAGGGGGATGTAACCCGCTCCGCCCGAGCGGAAGCGCTCCAGATCCAGCTGGATCATGCCGGCAAACTGGTCTCCGGCCATAGCTGCGGATACGCCCCAGGGGGACATTTCCAAATCACGCCGGGCGACTTCCCAGAAGCCGGGACCGTCAAAGGGCAGCTCGGTACCGTGGACGGTGATCCAGGTGTCACGCCGGGCGGCGAGATAGAGCTCCTGTTCCTTCTCTGGGTCCAGGGGGCGGAACCAAAGGTTTACGTCCTCCGCCTTCTGGCCGCCCTTTCGCCACCAGGACTGGCGGGCCAGCGTGGAGATGGACTCATCCAGATGGGAGTTGTCGCCCTCATAGACGATATGGAAGGCGTTTCCGTCCCAGGCCAGGCAGGTAACGGCGGTGTTGTCAAAGTGAGGCAGGTCCTTCCACTGCCCAGGCTCTGTTCCCTTGACCTTGCCTAAAAACTGCCGGATGGCGGTGCCGTGGCTGAAGAGAGCCACATTCTGGTCGGGGTGCTTTTGGGCGATGGAGCGGATGGCTTCATAGACCCGGTCTCCCAGCGGGCCGAAGCCCTCTCCGCCGCCAGGAGCCTGGAAGCTGGGATCTGTATGGTTGAACAGAGCCAGCTGATCTCCCTGGAAGTGGCGCACCTCACCCCAGGTGCGGTCCTCCCAGTCACCCATGTGGATCTCCCGCAGTCCGGGGTGCAGGTGGAGAGGAAGACCTTTGGGGAGATATACAGCCCCTGCGGTGAGCTGGGTGCGGATGAGGTCGCTGGAGTAGACCGCGTCAATGGGAACCGAGTCAAACCGCTGCTGAAGCGCCTGAATCTGACGCTCTCCATTTTTGGTGATCAGAGAGTCGTACCAGCCGTGGATGCGGCGGTAGAGGTTGCCCTCTGCCTCCGCATGACGAATCAGGTAAATTGTTGTCATATCATTCCAGTCCTTTGCATAAGAGATCAGCCGTGGGACTTCATTTCAAAGTGGATCAGCAGGGACAGCAGTGCCCGCAGCAGGACGACCGCCCCCAAGACGACCAATTCGTTCAGATCCCGTACCAACACGGTTTTCAGGATCTCTGCCGCCATTTTGAATTCCAGACTGGTGGCCAGTCCGTTGGCCAGGTCAAATTTTACGTCCAGAGGAACGTGGGTGACGAGGCCTTTGCAGTAGTTCCAGAAGGCGCGCACAGCGGAAACAGCCACCACAAAGATGCCCATCAGCTCACAGATGGAGATGATCGGGGGCAGAAGCATGGCGATCAATTCTTCCAGCATGGCAACCTCCTAAAAAGATTATAACATATCGTCGCGCAGGCACTCATAGACCAGGGAGGAGAAGGAGGAGGCCGCGCCCCAGTCGAAACGGAACAGCCCCTCGCCTCCGCCGCCGCCAATGCAGTGCACCCGGGTGGGGCCGGAGAGATTATCGATGGTAACCGTGAGGGTCAGACGATTGCCTGCCCGCCAGTAGTGCTTTTCATAGACGGCCACGATACAATACTGAGTTCCCTGGCCCTGGATCACATAGTGATCAAGAAGTTCTCCGGTGATGCTTCCATCCACCACAGCGGAGTGGATCTTTTTGGCGGTCTCTTCCATAGACAAGGAGACCAAAAAGGTGTTTTCGTCCATCGAAAAGCCCTCCTTCCCTTACCAGGGCTGAACGCCTCCGGTGAGCTGAGCCACACGCTCCAGACCCTGCCGGGAGGCAATATCGGCCAGCTCATCCCGAACCTTGATGGGGGCGAACGGATCGGCAAACATGGCGGTGCCTACGGCAACCGCGGTGGCTCCGGCCAGCATCAGCTGAGCCGCATCCTCGCCGCGGCTCACGCCGCCCATGCCAAGGATGGGAATCTTCACCGCCTGGGCAACCTCCCAGACCATCCGCACTGCCACAGGCAGGACGGCGGGACCGGACATGCCGCCGGTGTTCATCTTCAAAATGGGACGGTGGGTATTCACATCGATACGCATGCCGCGCAGAGTATTGATGAGGGACACGGCGTCAGCGCCGCCGTCCTCCACCGCCCGGGCAATCTCGGTAATGTCGGTGACATTGGGGGAGAGCTTCACCATGACGGGCACTTTGCCTGCATGGGCCTTAGCCACCTGGGTGACTTCAGCGGCCAGCTCAGGGCGGGTGCCGTAGGCCAGGCCACCTGCTTTTACGTTGGGGCAGGAGATGTTGACCTCAATCATATCCACCCCAGCTTCCGAGAGCTTTTCACACATGATGCCGTATTCCTCGGGGGTGTTACCAGAAATGTTGGCGATGACCTTCACGTCATACTGGCGCAGGAAGGGCAGCTCTTCCGCAATAAAGGCGTCTACCCCGGGATTTTGCAGGCCCACGGAGTTTAGGATGCCCATAGGGGTCTCTGCAATACGGGGGGCAGGATTTCCCTCACGGCGGTGGAGGGTCAGTCCCTTGGCACAGATACCGCCGATCTCGCTCAGATCATAAAACTGGCCGTACTCCCGGCCAAAGCCGTAGGTACCGGAGGCTACACAGATGGGGTTTTTCATGGTCATCCCGGCCAGGGTGACGCTCATATCCACATTAGGCATTCCAGTCCACCTCCTTGGAGTCAAAGACGGGGCCGTCTTTGCACACGTGCTTGCGGGAGCCATCGGCCATATCGCAGGCGCACACCAAGCAGGCGCCCACGCCGCAGCCCATGCGCTCCTCCATGGATACCTGGCAGGGAACGCCGAACTCCTCGGCCACCTTGGCTACGTTGCGCAGCATGGGCTTGGGGCCGCAGGCCAGCACAGCGTCATAGTTGTTATTCTCGCTCAGTTCCTGGCGCACCAGGGCGTCCACAAAGCCGTGGTGACCCATGGAGCCGTCGTCGGTGGCCACGAGCACCTTGGCGCACTCATCCTCAAAACAATTGGTCAGGATGATCTTGTCCTGAGAGCGGCCGCCCAGAATAGCGGTGGATTTTCCGCTGGTATACTGAGCACAGCCCAGCATGGGAGGGATACCGATGCCGCCGCCCACCAGCAGATAGCGGCCCTCGGGCTTCATGGTAAAGCCGTTGCCAGCCAGTCCCAGCACGTCCAGGCTGTGGCCAACGGGGCGGCCCGCCAGCCACTGGGTGCCTTCGCCCCGGACCTCAAAGACGATGGTCAGAAGGTCCTGAGGCTCATCCTCCTGGCAGGAGCACACGGAAATGGGACGGCGCAGAAGCAGTCCCTCACCGCACTTGACATGGACAAACTGGCCGGGGGCCTTGAAGGAGGTGCGGACCATGTCGCCGCACTCCAGCGTCATATAGATGGCGTCTCCCATCTGCTCTTTGGAGACGATTTTACATTTGCGTTCAACCTTCATTTGTTGATCTCACACCTTTATTTGATTGTTATTTTTCCCAGGGGGGGTTGCCCCCATGCCGGCTAGTATCTGGCCGGGAGAAGGGTTCCTCCTGGTCAGCGGCCTCAGGTCGGGGGGGATTGTCCTTGATCTCGGGCAAATCCGGTGGCTGGGGGATGTAGAATTCCGCCTTGCCACACCGGGCGCACCGGATGACCTCCACCTCCAGCCAGACGGGGGAGAGGATATCTTGAACCGTTGGGTGCAGATGAAACCGCTTGTCCCCGTACCGCTCCATGGGTCCGCCGCACCTCAGGCAGGTCTTGTCCGTGCTGATGGCCTGCCGGGCCCGCTCCAGCCGGGAGCGCTCTTCCTCCAGCCAAGCCTCATCCTGTTTTAGCCAGGCCTGAAGTTCCTGGGGATTGGGCGCCCGGCCGGTAGCCAGGGCTTTGACTGCCCGCTCCTTGGGGGAAAGAGGGGAGAGCTGATCGTAACAGGCGGAGCACACGGACAGGTCCGAGTCGCCGCACTGGATCAGACAGCCACCGAACAGACCAAATTCCTTGCCGCAGAAAATGCACCGTTTTGCCATGGCTCTCCCTCCTTATTTTTCCCAGGGGGCTTTCTCTTCTTTCTGCCAGGGGAAGCGGAAACTGCGTTTTTCATCGGACTGGGCCGGGATCGTCTCCGGAGCGGCCTGGGAGGCTTGCTCCTTTAGCTCGCTTTTCTGTGTGGAAGAAGGGGGGACAAACCCGGCGGTATAAAGCTCCACCTTACCGCACTGAGGACAGGCATACAAATCCACCTCGTACTGGTCGGCCAGAAGGGTCATCAATCCGCCGCCGCCATCCGCGCCGATGGAGAAGTGTTCCAGCTTGCGTTCCAGTATGGCGCCGCAGGCCGGGCAGACCTTTCCGGTATTCACATTTGCTTGTACCGTGTCTGCCCTCTGTAAATAGGGGGAGGCCAGGATCTGCTGTTCCAGGTCCTGCCGTTCTCCGGGGGATGCTTTGCTCATTCGGATGTCACAGGCACTGCACAAAACCTGCTTGCTGCCGTGAAAATCCAAATCGATCTGATCGAGCAGTCCAACTTTTTTACCGCAGAGCACACAGTAAGCCATAGAATCCCCTCCTTATGCAGAGTCAACGAATCCACTGTTACGAACCGGACGAGGGTGTTCCCGCTGGGACCCTGCCCCAGCGGAAGTTTTATATTATTCTACGGTCACAAACTGAGCAATGTCGTCCCGCATAGCAATAGCGGCGTTCCGGGCCGCCTCCTTGAAGTCGTGACCGTCGCCGCCGGTCTTCTTCCAGGCGCACATAATGCCGCGGGAGGAGTTGACGATGGCGCCGTGGCCCTTCTCGTTGAAGGCGTACTTCACGTCGGCCGCGGTACCGCCCTGAGCACCATAACCAGGGACCAAGAAGAAAGTATGAGGGAGTCGGGCGCGTAAATCCTGGATCTGCTGGGGATAGGTGGCGCCGGTGACGGCACCGGCCATGGTAAAGCCGTACTTGCCCTCGGTGCCGGCGGCGATCTGCTCGTTGAGCTCGCCCATCACTTCATAGATGGTGCGGCCGTCGGCGGCCTTCACGTCCTGAAGCTCGCCGGAGCCGGGGTTGGAGGTCTTCACCAGTACGAAGGCACACTTGTCCTCGCCCTTGGCGGCCTCCAGGAAGGGCTTGATGGAGTCGGAGCCCATGTAGCCGTTGAGGGTGACACAGTCAGCGTCGAAGGACTTGAACACCTGACCCTCGATGGGAGCGCCGGAGAGCCAGCCTTCCGCATAGGCAGTAGCGGTAGAGCCGATGTCGCCGCGCTTGATGTCGGCAATGACAAACAGACCCTTCTCCTTGGCGTAGCGGATGGTGCGCTCCAGCATCTCCATGCCCTGCCAGCCCAGGTTCTCATAGTAGGCGGCCTGGGGCTTGACAGCGGGGACGATGTCGCACAGAGCATCAATGAGGCCCACATTGAACTGCCAGAGGGCCTCCACAGCCCCCTTCAGGCCCACGCCATACTTCTCAAAGGCTTCCTTGCGGATATACTCGGGGACATACTCGATGCGGGCGTCCAGCCCGGCCACGGTGGGGTTTTTCTTCTCGCGGATCTTCTCCTGCAGCACGTCAAAAGACATGGTTGATCTTCCCTTCTCTTTTTAAAATCGAATTCTGCCAGCGGCAGTCTGTATCTGCTTCAGCGGTCCTGATAAATCACATTCCCGCCTACAATGGTGTACTTTACCTTACCCTTGACCTCACGTCCGGCAAAGGGGGTGTTCCGAGCCTTGGAGGCAAACTGCTCCGGGTCAATGGTCCAGACCTCTTCGGGGTCAAAAATAGTGATGTCGGCGTCGCTGCCCAGGGACAGGCGGCCCTTGGAACTCAGACGCAGAATGGAGGCGGGAGTGTAGGTCATGCGCTTGATGATCTCGGGCAGCTTCATCTTGCCCGTGTGGTAGAGCTCGGTGAGGGTGATGGCCAGAGAGGTCTCCAGACCCACCATACCGCTGGGCGCCCGGGTGAGGGGGCGGGATTTCTCCTCGGCGGAGTGAGGCGCATGGTCGGTGGCGATGGCGTCGATGGTGCCGTCCTTCAGACCGGCAATGATCCCCTTGATGTCCTTAGCGGTGCGCAGGGGAGGATTGACCCGGGCCATGGAGCCCTGAGTGAGGATCTCATCCTCCGTGAGGGTGAAGTACTGGGGACAGGTCTCACAGGTGATGGCAACGCCCCGCTTTTTCATCCGGCGGATGATATCCACGCTCTTGGCAGTAGATACATGGCAGATGTGGACGTGGGCGCCGGTCTCTTCGGCCAGCATGGCGTCCCGCATGACCATGATCTCTTCGGCGATGGCGGGCCGACCCTCCAGCCACAGCTGGCGGGATACGCTGCCCTCATTGACCGCACGGCCTTCCACCATGGTGGTGTCCTCGCAGTGGCACAGTACCGGCATCTCCAGACGCTTGGCGTGGATCATCACATCCCGCATCAGGTTTGCGTTGTCCACATTGCAGCCGTCATCAGACAGAGCGATTGCGCCCGCCTTTTTCAGGGCGTCGGCATCCGAGGGCTCCTCGCCACGCATGCCCATGGAGACGGCGGCGATGGGGTAGACGTGCACGCCATTGGCCTGAGCAGCCTTGTCTTTGACATAGCGGACCTGCTCCGGGGTGTCCACCACCGGATCGGTGTTGGCCATGCAGGCCACCGAAGTAACGCCGCCGTGAGCGGCGGCGGCAGTACCGGTAAAAATGTCCTCTTTGTAGGTGAGGCCGGGGTCACGCAGATGTACGTGCATGTCCACCAGACCGGGGCACACCACAAGACCGTCCGCATCGATTACCTGGTCAGCCTCTTGACGAATATCCTTTTCCAGCTGGACCACTTTTCCGTTTTCGATATACAGGTCCTGGATGGATACGGTGCCGCTTACCGGGTCCACGACTCGTCCGTGTTTGATCAGAAGTTTCATAATAAAGAATCCTCCAAAGGGTAGGGCAAATGCCCAATGCAGTTTTCGAAAAACGCGCAGGAATGCGCGCACATACTCAAACTAAATTATAGCGGAATCCACAGGATTTAGCAACGCATTTTTCCCCGAAACCGGAAAGAATAACAATGCGCGCCAAACAAGCCGTTTTGGTGCGGGAAAGGACGTGAAGAAGCGATGAACGGATGCGGATATGGAAAGTTTTTTCTGGGCATGACCATGGGCATGGCGGCTGGCGCCGCTATGGGCATGACCATGGCTCCCTCTCGCCGTGAGATGCGGCGGGTGGCTCACAAGGCGGCTAAGAATGTCACCGAAGCGGTGGAGACTCTTACCGACGCCATGGGGATGTGAGCAAAGGCCCGGCGGAGCAGATTGCTCCGCCGGGCAAAAATGATACTTGACAAAACAGTTAACTAATGCTAACTTATGATTAGTTAGCTTAAGCTAACCATAAGGAGGAATTACTCTGACTACCTTGGATCATCTGCTTGCCGCCCACTGCGCCCCGGCTTTGGCGGGGATCAAGCCAGCCAATCTGGTTTCCTGCCAGCGCAGTCAGTTTCCTCAGCTGTCCCGGCAGCTGGAGGAGTACCGCAGGGCCTTTGCTCCCAAAGACGTACACTTCCGAATTTTATGTGCCTGTTCCAAGCGCTATCTGCTGCTGGTCTACCGCCGTCGCCTGCTGGAGCAGTGTCTTGCGCAGGAGAAGGTGGTCACGCTGCTGGAGCAGTTTGGCTATCACCGGGAGGAGTCGTTGGAAACCAAGCTGGACCGTCTGGCCCGCCGGGCAGCGGGACAGGGAGGATTCCCCCATGAGATCGGGCTGTTTCTGGGCTACCCTGTGGAGGACGTGGAAGGATTCATCCGCTATGGCGGTGCGGGCTGTAAGTTGTGCGGCTGTTGGAAGGTATATGGCGATGTGCCCAGTGCCTCCCGACAGTTTGCCCGGATTACCCAGGTGTGCCGCACCTGTGTGCGGCGGGTAGAGCAGGGCGAGACCCTGTTTGAAGTGTTTGCTGTGGCATAGCCAAGTATATATGAATATTTTAGGAGGTTCACCATGAGTAAGATTGCTGTGATCTATTGGAGCCAGACCGGAAACACCGAGATGATGGCCAACGCCATCGCGGAGGGGATCCGGGAAGCGGGCGCGGAGTGCGACGTGCTCAGCGTGCCCGCGGTGAGCGCCGACCAGGCCGCGGAATATGAGAAGCTGGCCCTGGGCTGCCCCGCCATGGGAGCCGAGGTGCTGGAGGAGATGGACTTTGAGCCCTTCTTCACCGAGCTGGAGCGCCGTCTCAGCGGCCGCCCGGTAGCCCTGTTCGGCTCGTACGGCTGGGGGGATGGCCAGTGGATGCGGGACTGGGTGCAGCGCACCCAGGACGCCAACGCCAACCTCTACCAGGAACAGGGTCTGATGATCAACGAGACTCCTGACGAGGATGGATTGGAGCAGTGCCGGGAGTTTGGACGGGGCTTTGCCAAGTATTAAGAGAATACATAGAAAAACGGACGGTTTCCAGGAAACCGTCCGTTTTTCTTATGGAAAGGAATGAAAGTAAGCAAGCATCAGTTGGGGCGGTACTTGTCCACCACAGCCTTCATAGCCTCCCACTGGTCCTCCATGTCGGCCACCAGCTTAAACTGGGTGCGGCAGCGGTCCAGGTTCTGGCCCTCACGGTGGGTGCGGAAGTAGTGGTCGCCCTCCAGATAGTCGGTGAGGAAGCGGATGCCGCACTCCAGGGTCATCAGCTTGGCACCCCAGGGCAGGTAGTCCAGCTCGGCCTGGGTAAGAGCGCCGTTGGCTCCCTCCAGGAAGCCCTGGGTGTACACCTCAAACAGGGACAGGTCGAAGTTTACCTTGGACAGGTCCTTCTCATCCTCGGCACAGTGGTTGGCGCCAAAGCGGATGGAATCGCCGAAGTCGTTGATGGACAGGCCGGGCATTACGGTGTCCAGGTCGATGACGCACACGCCCTCGCCGCTCTTGCGGTCCATGAGCACGTTGTTGAGCTTGGTGTCGTTGTGGGTCACGCGCAGGGGCAGCTTGCCGTCCCGCAGAGCCTGGAGAGCCACGGAGCAATCAGCCTCCCGGGCGGTGACAAAGTCCAGCTCCGCCTGTACGTCCTTCACCCGGCCCATGGCGTCGGCGGCCACGGCAGCCTTCAGCTTGGCCAGGCGGTCCTCGGTGTCGTGGAAGCGGGGAATGGTTTCATACAGGGTGTCGGCGGGGTAGTCCTTGAGCATCTGCTGGAAGCGGCCAAAGGCCCGGGCGGAGGCAGCAAACAGCTCGGGGGTCTCGGCGGACTGGAGGCACTTGGTGTCCTCAATGAAGGGGTAGACACGCCAGGCGCCGCCCTCGGGATCGGTATAGAAGTTTTTGCCGTCCTTGGTGGCGTAGACACACATAGTCTCCCGAGTGGGGTCGCCGCCGGCTTCGGCGATGACCTTGCCCAGATAGGAGGTGACGCCCACGATGTTGGCCATCACCTGCTCGGGGTGATGGAAGGCGGCAGAGCTGATGCGCTGGAGAATAAACCGGCGGCAGGGGTCCTCGCCGGGCTGGGTGTGGACACAGAAGGTATCGTTGATGTGGCCGGAGCCATAGCGCACCGCGCCAACGACCTGACCGCCGAAATCAAAGGCGTTCAGAGCGTCCTGCAGAAACTGTTCAGCCTGAGACATGTTCTTATACCTCCCACAGCTTGTCGGGGTAGAGACCGTTGGCGGTCATCTCCGCAATGGCGTTGACCACCACGGGCTTGTCCTCCCGATAGGTGACGCCGTACCACTTGTCGGTGCTGCGCAGCACCTTGACACGGGCCTTCTTCTCCTCCAGCAGCTGGGTGACCACGCTGGGCAGGAAGTACTCGCCCTTCAGGGGGTTCTCCGCCAGAGCCTTGTCCAGGAAGGCGGGGAAGCGGGCCTCGGCCTCCTTCAGGAAGCTCTCGGTGAAGCCCCACAGGTTCATGGACACGATGGTGTTGCCGCTGAGGTGGGTCCAGGTGGCACCGTCGTCCTCGGTGAAGCGGGCATCGGCGCCGTCCTTCTCGATGCGGGTGCGCTCGGTCACCCGGGTGAGGTAGTTCTCGCTGTCCTCCTCGCAGATGCCGCGGGCTACATGACCGTTCTCGGTAACGGTGTTGCCCAGCAGGTAGCCCACCATGGCAAACTCATAGCAGCCGGGCTGGTCGGGATGGGACTCCAGGTAGTCGTAGATCTTCTTGAATCCCTCGGGGCCGTAGTAGTCGTCGGCGTTGACCACGGCGAAGGGACCATCCACCACCTTGCGGGCGGCCAGAATGGCGTGGGCAGTGCCCCAAGGCTTCACGCGCTCCTCGGGAACGGAGTAGCCCTCGGGCAGATCATCCAGCTGCTGATAGGCGTACTTCACGTTGATGACCTTGCTCAGACGGTCACCGATGGCGGCCTTGAAGGTGTCCTCAATCTCATGCTTGATGACGAAGACGACGGTCTCAAAGCCGGCGCGGCGGGCGTCATAGATGGAGTAGTCGATGATAAGCTGATTGTGGTTTCCAACAGGGTCCACCTGCTTGAGGCCGCCGTAGCGGCTGCCCATTCCGGCGGCCATGACCACAAGAACCGGTTTTTTCATAAAATCCATTCCTTTCTTTCTCGCCCTTCGGGCGCTGTAAGGCCGGAGGTGGGAGACCGCCTCCGGCCAGTGGATATTACACAGGAGAAGCGGCTCAGCCCTTGTAGCCGTTGGGGTTCATGGACTGCCACTTCCAGGAGGAGGCGCACATCTCCTCGATGCCGTACTGGGCCTGCCAGCCCATCTCATTGAGAGCCTTGGCGGGATCGGCGTAGCACTCGGCGATGTCGCCGGGACGGCGGGGATCGATGACGTAGGGCAGAGTCTTGCCGCAGGCCTTCTCATAGGCGTGGAGGATGTCCAGCACGCTGTAGCCCTTGCCGGTGCCCAGGTTGCACACGAACAGGCCGCACTTGGTGTCCAGCTTCTTCAGAGCGGCCACGTGGCCCTTGGCCAGGTCCACCACGTGGATGTAGTCACGCACGCCGGTGCCGTCGGGGGTAGGATAGTCGTTGCCGTAGACGTGGAGCTTCTCCAGCTTGCCCACGGCCACCTGGGCGATGTAGGGCACCAGGTTGTTGGGGATGCCGTTGGGGTCCTCGCCGATGAGGCCGGACTCATGGGCGCCGATGGGGTTAAAGTAGCGCAGCAGAGCCACGTTCATGGTGGGATCAGCAGCGCAGATGTCGGTGAGGATACGCTCCAGGAAGAGCTTGGTGGTGCCGTAGGGGTTGGTGGTGCCGCCGGTGGGGAAGTCCTCACGGATGGGCACGCTGGCGGGGTCGCCGTAAACGGTGGCGGAGGAGGAGAAGACGAAGTTCTTCACTCCGTGACGGCGCATGGCGTTGAGGAGCACCAGACTGTTGACCAGGTTGTTGGTGTAGTACTCCAGGGGCTTGGCTACGCTCTCGCCCACTGCCTTCAGACCGGCAAAGTGGATGACCGCGTCAATGTCGGGGTACTGGGCAAAGAGAGCCTCCACCTGAGCCTCGTCGCACAGCTCGGTTTTTACAAAGGGAACTTTTTTACCGGTGATCTTCTCCACCCGACGCAGGGATTCCTCGGAAGAGTTGACCAGATTGTCTGCTACCACGATCTCATAGCCCGCCTGGATAAGCTCCACGCAGGTGTGACTGCCGATGTAACCGGCGCCGCCGCTGACCAGAATAGACATGGAAAGCACTCCTTTCAAAATAAGCGCGCTACCGCGCAAATGGGCCGTTTTGACCCCAAATTCATACCTTCATTGTAGTAGCTGGCGCAGGGAAAGAAAATAGATGATTCTACACATTGTTTGCACTATCGTCCGCAGAAACGCCGGGCAGTTCGGAGAGCATTTTCACACTCCGGGCATACTCGCTGGGGGACATGCCGGTGACCTTGCGGAAGCGGCGGGAGAAGTAGTGGACCGACTGGAATCCAAGCCGGGCGGCGATCTGTGTAAAGTTGAGCCGGCCATCCCGAATCATCCGCCGGGCGGCCTGGATCTTCAGGTTCCCGAAGTACTCCATCACCCCGCCGCCGGTGTAGGTATGGAACAGCTTTTGCAGCTGACTGCGGCCGATGAGATTGTCTCGGCAGATCTCTTCCAGGGTGAGGGGACGGTCCAGGTTCTGCTCCATGTAGGAGGCCACCCGCTTGAGGCTCTCATCGCCTCCAGGTGCGGTGAGCGGGGGTGCGGGCTGTTCCCGGCGGCGGATGAGACGGATGAGCAGCTCTTCCAGAGCGGCGCATACCAACTGCTCCCCGCCGAAGGGAGAAATCTCCCGGCGCTGGAGACTCTGGGTGGAGGGATCGTCCAGAGGAGTGGAAAATGCTGCGGTGCTCTCCTCCACGATGCGGGCCAGCAGAGCACGTTCCGCTTCTCCCGCTGTGGTGATGAGTCCCTGGAAAAAGTTCATATCCGGACTGTTGCAACCGAAGCTGACCACCACCAGGTCAGGGGCTACCCCGGTGGCAGACAGAGCATGAAATTCGCCCGGAGCATGAAAAATCATCTGTCCCCGGGACAGTTCCCAGACCTGATCGCCGGCAGTCACCCGAAGCGTGCCCCGGTCTACGTACAGCAGTTCCCAAAAGTCATGGGATTCTCCGGAAAAAGCATAGCTTCCGGCATATTCAAAGTAGTGTACCGTGTAGATTTCATGCACGTGGATGGGGCGCTGGGGGAGCAGGGGAAGATAGGCCATGGCAAAAACTCCTTTTTAACGCTATGTGTGTTTCTCCTGTGAGTGCCGGTAGCGTTTTCGGTACTCCATGGGGCTGATGCCCTCCAGACGGCGGAAGCTCTGGGAAAAATAACTGGGGGAGGAAAAGCCCAGGATCTGAGCGATCTGGGATAGGGTATAGTCGGTATTAGTTAGAAGAAATCGACTTTCCTGGGTGCGGCGGGCAATCAGATAACTGATCGGGGAGATGTTGTATTCTTTGCGGAAAGCGTGGACCAGATAGTATTTATTAATGTGGGCGATGGCGGACAACTGGTCCAGCGTCAGGTTCTCTTTAAAATGGTTGTCAATGTAGCGCCGCACCAGATCGCACTCTCGGCTGATCTTGTGCCCGGGCTCTGAAGAGGCGATGGCCAAGTCGTCCTGACGCTGGAGCCGCAGCAAAATAATGTCCAGCAAATGCTGGCAGACCTGATGATAGCCGGTCTGGCCGCCCCGGGCCTCCTGGAGCATCAGCTTCAGGCAGGTGGTCAGCTCTTCCCAGCCGGAGGTGATGTGGGACAGGGCATAGCCCCCCGTGTCGGCCAGTACTTCCAGGCCCTCTACGCCCAGTACCGTATATTCCATGGGGCTGCCCGCCTGGCTCAGCTCGGTGTGAGGGACGCCGGCGTTGACCAGCACCAGGTCGCTGACAGCCACCGAGAAGCTCTCATGCTGGAGCTGAAAACGGCCTCGCCCGGCGGTGACAAAGAACAGTTCTGTACAGGAGTGGGTGTGGATGGTGCAGTTCCACTCCTGGCTGTACTGGGCGCAGGTGATATACAGCAGCTTGGCTTGATTCTGCACCGTAGGAGATTGGGATTCCTGGGAGAAAATATGATGACTGGTGCTCATAAAGCGCGCACCTCCTTCCAAAAACAGGAACAGCAAAGAAAAAATCGGGCGGGAGACAGTTGTAGGAAAATTGCGCTGCCCGCAGGGAAAGTTTTATAGAAATAGTGGTTTGTAAAAAAAGGAATCGCACAGATTTTGCTTTTGATTGGTTTGTTACTATTATAAAGCCTGGAGGAGAATTGTGCAACTTCTAAAAAAGGTGACTTGAATTTAAAAAAAACTTGCGCAAAACGAAAAGACGAAAATCCGACAAAACTTTCAAATTATTCATTCTTCCTAAAAGGAAAGGGAATGGAACGGAGACTTTCCGGCAAAACTGCGAAAAAAGCAATATATATAAAAAGTACAGCAAGAAAGGAATTGCTTAAGGAAATTGGAAGCGTATACTTGAATTTAGAAAGCCGCGAGCGAAAACTTCGGTTGGCTGCTTGCGGACAACGGCGTAGATGCAGGGCATTGGGCAGGTCCTGATGGACTTAAGGGAAGAAATCAGACGCAGATGACTTCCTGCCTGGCACCTGCAAAAACGTAACATTTTAGAGGAGGAATGATGAAACATGAAAAAGTTCCTGAGCCTGACTCTGGCCGCTTCCATGTCTCTTGCGCTCCTGGCCGGCTGCGGCAGCAGCAACGGCGGCGGCAGCGACGCCAGCAAGAGCGGTGACGGCAGCAACACTGCCGGCGGCACCATTAAGGTAGCTGCCATCGAGACCAGCTACGGCACCGAGGTTTGGAACAAGGTGTGCGAAGCCTTCACCGAGCAGACCGGCATCAAGGTCGAGCTGACCATCGACAAGAAGCTGGAGGACGTCATCGGCCCCGCTATGCAGGGCGGTGAGTATCCCGACGTGGTGCACCTGGCTGTCGGCCGTGAGGCAGGCCTGACCGAGCAGTTCATCAAGGACAAGAACATCGCTGAGATCACCGACGTGCTGTCCATGAAGGTTCCTGGTGAGGACGTCACCGTGGGCGACAAGATCATCCCCGGCTTCGTCAACGACAACTCCACCACCAACCCCTACGCTGACGGCAAGACCTATCTGGCTCCCATGTTCTACTCTCCCTGCGGCCTGTTCTACAACAAGGGCCTGTTTGCGGAGAAGGGCTGGGAGGTTCCCACCACTTGGGACGAGATGTGGGAGCTGGGCGACAAGGCCAAGGCTGAGGGCATCTCTCTGTTCACTTACCCCACCACCGGTTACTTTGACGCTTTCTTCTATGCTCTGATGTATGAGGCCGGCGGCGAGGAGTTCTTCTACGACGCCACTCACTACGCTGAGGGCATCTGGGATACCGATGCTGCCAAGACCTGCTTCGACATCGTGGAGAAGCTGGCTTCCTACACCAACCCCATCACTCCTGCCCAGGCCAACGATCAGGACTTCACCCAGAACCAGCAGCTGGTGCTGGACAACAAGGCCCTGTTCATGCCCAACGGCACCTGGATCGTCTCTGAGATGGCTGAGGCTCCCCGCGCTGACGGCTTCGAGTGGGGCATGACCGCTCTGCCTGCCATCACCGAGGGCGGCGACCGCTACAGCTACACCTTCTTCGAGCAGATGTGGATCCCCAAGGGCGCTGAGAACATCGACGCTGCCAAGCAGTTCATCGCTTTCATGTACAGCGACACCGCCGCTGATCTGTTCGCCGAGGCCGGCGCTGCCCAGCCTGTTACCGGCATCGTGGATAAGCTGACTGGCGACAACCAGATCTTCTACGGCATCTATGACGACGGCGCCAAGGCCGCCCTGGGCGCTTTCGCTTCCTACAAGTCTGTGGCCGGCCTGGGCACCCAGCGCGAGGTCTTCTTCGATCCCGTCAACGCTCTGGTCTCCGGTTCCATGACCAAGGACGAGTGGGTGAGCAGCATCAAGACCGCCAGCGATCAGATGCGTGCCAACCTGACCTGAGTTCCTGAGTTCGAAACGTAAACACGATCGTACGGGGACGGCGAGCGGTAACTCGCTCGCCGTCCCTCTTTTTCAAAAAATGTGAACAAGCTGTAAACGGGCCGCAGCAGCGGCCGAACTGAAAGGAGCTGAGTGTGTGAGAAGGAACAAAGGGCGCAGCCGCTTCCTTGTGCTGTGCGTGGCTCCTGCCACCATCCTGTTTTTCATCTTTATGATCGTTCCCACGTTGAACGTGTTCCGCATGTCTTTGTATGAACGAGGCGCTTATTCGCCTACCGAGACCTTTGTGGGTCTGAGCAACTTTAAAGCACTGCTCAACGATACCCTGTTTATCCGCTCCATGCAGAATACCATTCTGCTGGTGGTCGTGGTCACCATGGTGACGTTTGCCTTCGCGCTGATTTTCGCCAGCATTTTGACCCATGAGAACGTCAAGGGCAAGAATCTGTTCCGGGTCATTTTCTATATCCCCAATATCCTGTCCGTTGTTGTTATCTCCGGTATTTTCTCCGCGATCTATAAGCCTGAGAACGGTATGCTCAACAGCATCATCTCTATGTTCGCAGGAAAAACGGTGACGGTCCTGTGGAAGGACGCCCCCCTGGTCATGGTCAGTATCATCATCGCCATGATCTGGCAGGCCATTGGCTACTACATGGTCATGTACATGGCTTCTATGGCCAGCGTGCCTGAGAGCCTCTATGAGTCCGCCAGCCTGGACGGCGCGGGCCGGATGCGCCAGTTCTTCCAGATCACCATTCCTCTGATCTGGACCAACATCCGCACTACCCTCACCTTCTTCATCATTTCCACCATCAATATGGCCTTCCTGTTTGTCAAGGCCATGACCTCCGGCGGCCCCAACGGCGCCTCTGAGGTCGCCCTTTCCTACATGTACGGACAGAAGGACGCCGGCCTGTATGGTTACTCCATGGCCATCGGCGTGGTGATCTTCCTGTTCTCCTTCCTGCTCTCCGCCCTGGTCAACCACGCCACCAAGCGGGAGCCCCTGGAATTTTAAGGAGGTGCCCCGATGCAAGAGAAGAAAACCTCCGGAAGCCGGATCTATAAGGTATTTATCTACGTGGCCCTCATTGCCCTGGCGGTCTCCATAGTGGTGCCAGTCTTCTGGGTGTTCATGGCCTCTATCAAGCAGAACAGTGAGTTCTACGGCAACCCCTGGGCACTGCCCGCCGGTTTCTACTGGCAGAACTTTGTTAACGCCTGGAATACCGCCAAGATGGGCGAGTATATGCTCAACTCCGTAATTGTCACTGCCCTAGCTCTGGTGATCCTGCTGGTGGTAGCTCTGCCCGCCGCCTACTGCCTGTCCCGCTTCTACTTTAAGGGACGCAAGTTCCTGAACACCGCCTTCATGGCCGGCCTGTTCATCAACGTCAACTACATCGTGGTCCCCATCTTCCTGATGCTGCGGGACGGCGATACCTTCCTGAAGAACACCATCGGTACCCAGTTCTTGCTCAACAATCTGGTGGTGTTGGCCCTGGTGTACGCCGCTACGGCGCTGCCCTTCACCATCTATCTGCTGTCGGGCTACTTTGCCACCCTGCCCCATGACTTTGAGGAGGCAGCCTACATCGACGGCGCCGGCTACGGCAAGACCATGGTCAAGATTATCTTCCCCATGGCGCAGCCTTCTATCGTAACCATCATCCTCTTCAACTTCCTGTCTTTCTGGAATGAGTACATCATCTCTATGACATTGATGAGCTCCTCCACCGGCAGCAAGACCCTCCCCGTTGGTCTGCTGAACCTGATGCAGGCCCAGCAGTCTGCGGCCCAGTACGGCACCATGTATGCCGGTCTGGTGCTGGTGATGCTGCCCACCCTGATCCTCTATATTTGCGTGCAGAAGAAGCTGATCCAGGGCATGACCGTGGGCGGACTGAAAGGTTAAGGTGCAGCTATGAGATTTTGGAAAGAACATGTGGCCCTGCGGGTCAGCCTGATCCTGATTTTGACTGTCGTGGGTCTGGGTATGGTGATCGGCGGCTGGAAAATGACCGGCCAGATGACCGGCCTGATCATTATGCTGGTGGGCCTGGTGCTGCTCATTGCGGCTCTGGCCATCTACAACAAGCCCTTCCAGGACGAACGCAGACGCTGAGAAACCATTGCAGCATGCCGGGCGAGTGCAGTCCCGTGCCCGCCCGGTTTTGTGTGCGCCCCAATGGGGCGTAGGAGAGAAACGGATTTGGACCTTTTATTAAGGAGATTGAACTATGAGTGATTTGAAGCAAAACCGGGGACGGGTCACCATCCCCACCGATGTGGACGTGGTGCCCGAGACTCTGGAGCTGCTGGAGCGCTGGGGGGCGGACGCCATCCGGGACTGTGACGGCACCGATTATCCCGAGCAGCTCAAAAGCGTCGACGCCAAGGTGTACTCCACCTATTACACCACCCGTAAGGACAACGCCTGGGCTAAGGCCAACCCGGACGAGGTGCAGCAGTGCTACATCATGACCGGCTTTTATACTGCCAGCCAGGGAGCCCTGTCCATCCCCCTGATGAAGGGCATCAGCCCGGAGCTGATGCAGGTGAACACCCGGGACGACATCAAGCGCTGGTGGGAAGTGATGGACCGCACCACCGGCCAGCCTGTGCCTGCCGACCAGTGGCGCTATGATGAGGAGAGCGGCTGTGTGGTGCTGGACAAGCCTGAGTTTTTCCACGACTACACCGTCAGCTTCCTGGCCTATCTCATCTGGGATCCTGTGCACATGTATAACGCCGTCACCAACGACTGGAAGGACTTTGAGCACCAGATCACCTTTGACGTGCGTCAGCCCAAGACCCACAAGTTTACCATGGAGCGCCTGCGCAAGTTCATCGCCGAGCATCCCTATGTAAACGTCATCCGCTACACTACCTTCTTCCATCAGTTCACTCTGGTGTTTGACGAGCTCAAGCGTGAGAAGTACGTGGACTGGTATGGCTACTCTGCCTCCGTCTCTCCCTTCATCCTGGAGCAGTTTGAGAAGGAAGTGGGCTATAAGTTCCGCCCCGAGTTCATCATCGACCAGGGCTACTACAACAACCAGTACCGTATCCCCAGCAAGGAGTTCAAGGACTTTATGGCCTTCCAGCGCCGGGAAGTGGCCAAGCTGGCCAAGGAGATGGTGGACATCACCCACGAGCTGGGCAAAGAGGCCATGATGTTCCTGGGCGACCACTGGATCGGCACCGAGCCCTATATGGACGAGTTCAAGACCATCGGTCTGGACGCTGTGGTTGGTTCCGTGGGCAACGGCTCCACCCTGCGCCTCATTTCCGACATCCCCGGCGTGAAGTATACCGAGGGCCGCTTCCTGCCTTACTTCTTCCCCGACACCTTCCATGAGGGTGGCGATCCTGTGAAGGAGGGCAAGGAGAACTGGGTGACCGCCCGTCGAGCCATCCTCCGCAAGCCCATCGACCGCATCGGCTATGGCGGCTATCTGAAGCTGGCCTGCCAGTTCCCTGAGTTCATCGACTACCTGGAGAGCGTGTGCAACGAGTTCCGGGAGCTGTATGAGAACATTAAGGGCACCACTCCCTACTGTGTCAAGACCGTGGCCGTCCTCAACGCCTGGGGAAAGGCCCGTTCCTGGGGCTGCCACATGGTTCACCACGCCCTGTATCAGAAGCAGAACTACTCCTATGCCGGCGTGATCGAGGCCCTGTCCGGCGCTCCCTTCGATGTGAAGTTCATCAGTTTTGATGACATCAAGAATGATCCCAAGTGCCTGGAGGGCATCGACGTCATCCTGAACATCGGCGACGGCGACACTGCTCACACCGGCGGCTACTGGTGGGAGGATCCCTCCATCTCCTCCGCCATCAAGGCCTTTGTCTACAACGGCGGCGGCTTCATCGGCGTGGGCGAGCCCACCGGCCACCAGTATCAGGGCCGCTATCTGCAGCTGGCTCAGGTGTTGGGTGTGGAGAAGGAGACCGGCTTCACCCTGGGCTACGATAAGTACAATTGGGAGCAGCATCCCGACCACTTCATCCTGGCCGACTGCAAGGGTGAGATGGACTTTGGCGAGGGCAAGAAGAGCATCTACGCTCTGCCCACTGCGGAGATCCTGGTGCAGAAGGACAAGGAGGTCCAGATGGCGGTGAACGAGTACGGTTCCGGCCGTGCGGTGTACCTGTCCGGCCTGCCTTACTCCTTCGAGAACAGCCGTGTGCTGTACCGCTCCATCCTGTGGAGCACCCACGATGAGGCGGAGCTGAACAAGTGGTTCTCCTCCAACTACAACGTGGAGGTCCACGCTTACGTGAAGAACGGCAAGTATTGCGTGGTCAACAACACCTATGAGCCTCAGTCCACCACGGTCTACAAGGGCGACGGCTCCAGCTTCCAGCTGGATCTGGCCGCCAACGAGATCCGCTGGTACGAGATCTGATCCTTCGATTACAAATCAAAGAAGCGGCACAGCAATTGCTGTGCCGCTTCTTTTTTATGCTTTAGAATAATACTCTCTGAGTTCCACCTAGGCTTACACAAGCAAAGCTTAGAAGGGTATGATGTACGCAGGTAGGGGAGAGGGGTAGGATAACAGAGAATAAAAAAACAGGCCTGAGACTATGTCTCAGACCTGTAAAAAGCAAGAGAAGTGAAATTACTTCAGTTCCACCTTGGCGCCGGCCTCTTCCAGCTTCTTCTTCAGCTCCTCGGCCTCGTCCTTGGAGACACCCTCCTTCAGAGCCTTGGGAGTGCCCTCGACCATGCCCTTAGCCTCAGCCAGGCCCAGGCCGGTGATCTCACGGACAGCCTTGATGACCTTGATCTTGGCAGCGGCGTCGAAGCCAGCCAGGATAACGTCGAACTCGGTCTTCTCCTCAGCAGCGGGAGCAGCAGCGCCGCCAGCGGCGGGAGCAGCCATAGCAGCGGCGGAAACGCCGAACTCCTCCTCCAGAGCGTGCACCAGCTCGGACAGCTCCAGAACGGTCAGGCCCTTAACTTCCTCGATGAGAGCGGTAATCTTCTCGCTAGCCATGATAAAATACCTCCTAAATGAATGATAATTTCTTAAATGATAATGATGTGCCGAATTCTTACTCGGCGGGGGCAGCCTCGGGCTCGGCAGCGGCCTCTACGAAGCCGCCCTTCTCCTCGGCGATGGCCTTCAGGACGATAGCCAGGCTGGTGATGGGAGCCAGCATGGTGCCCAGAACCTGAGCCTGCAGGACCTCCTTGGAGGGCAGCTCAGCGATAGCCAGGATCTCGTTCAGGGGCAGCACCTTGCCGTCCATAAAGCCGGCCTTAATGACGAACTTGGAGCCATTGAACTGCTTGGCAAACTTGTTGATGACGCGCATGGGAGCGATGGGATCGCTGTGGCTGATAGCCAGAGAAGTGGTGCCGTTGAGGCACTCGGACAGCTCGCCCAGGCCAGCGCCCTCGGCAGCAAAACGGGTGAGGGTGTTCTTGACAACGGCGTACTCTACGTCGTTCTTACGCAGCTCCGTACGAAGCGCGGTATCCTCAGCCACGGTGATGCCCTTATAGTCGACCAGCACACCGGAGGCGGCATTCTGCAGCTTCTCGGTCATCTCAGCCACGATAGCCTTCTTGGCTTCCAGGACATTTGCGTTAGGCATTTGGGATTCACCTCCAGAGAAATAATGAAAAAACGCTGTTTCCGCGCACAAAGACGGACACAGCGTGAAATTACATAGATAAATTCTCACTGCACTCTCGGCAGGACTTCCGCTTACGCAGCCTGCTGTCTTTGAACGCGATAACTATTATATCCATTCCCGCGGACTTTGTCAAGCAAAATCCGCGGGAAATTGGATATTTTTTGATGAATTACATCAGCTTGGCGCCGTTGACCTTGACGCCGGGGCCCATGGTGGAAGCCACCACGCAGCTCTTGATATACTGGCCCTTGGCAGCGGCGGGCTTAGCCTTCACGATGGCGCCCATGATAGCGTTGAAGTTCTCAGAGAGCTTCTCAGCGCCGAAGGAAACCTTGCCGATGGGGCAGTGGATGATGTTGGTCTTGTCCAGACGGTACTCAACCTTACCGGCCTTGATCTCGTTGATGGCCTTGGTCACGTCCATGGTGACGGTGCCGGCCTTGGGGGAGGGCATCAGGCCCTTGGGGCCCAGAACCTTACCCAGACGGCCCACAACGCCCATCATGTCGGGGGTAGCCACGACCACGTCGAAGTCAAACCAGTTCTCCTTCTGGATCTTCTCCACCAGGTCCATATCGCCCACGAAGTCAGCACCGGCGGCACGGGCCTCGTCAGCCTTGGCGGCCTTGGCGAACACCAGCACGCGCTGGGTCTTACCGGTGCCGTGGGGCAGCACGATGGCGCCGCGGACCTGCTGGTCAGCGTGACGGGAGTCAACGCCCAGCTTCACGTGCAGCTCGACGGTCTCGTCGAACTTGGCAGGAGCGGTCTCCACGACCAGGCTCATAGCCTCGTTGGTATCGTACAGAGCGTTCTTGTCGATCTTCTTGGCGCTCTCCTGATATTTCTTGCCTCTAAACATTTCTCGTCACCCTCCTTACTCGCCCACGACGATGCCCATGGAGCGGGCAGTACCGGCGATCATGCTCATAGCGGCCTCGATGCTGGCGGCGTTCAGGTCGGGCATCTTGGTCTCAGCGATCTTGCGCACGTCCTCCTTGCTGATGGTGGCAACCTTGGTCTTGTTGGGCACACCAGAGCCGGACTCGATGCCGCAAGCCTTCTTGATGAGCACAGCGGCGGGAGGAGTCTTGGTGATGAAGGAGAAGGAACGGTCAGCGTACACGGTGATGATAACGGGGATGATCATACCCACGTCGTTCTTGGTACGCTCGTTAAACTCCTTGGTAAAGGCGGCGATGTTCACGCCGTGCTGGCCCAGAGCGGGACCAACAGGGGGGGCGGGAGTCGCCTTGCCGGCGGGAATCTGCAGTTTTACATATCCAGTTACTTTCTGTGCCACGAATGAGCACCTCCATATGAAAAAATGTGGTTGGGTTGGGCGCTAGGCCCAGTTTGGCGGAACGGACGGTGCCGTCCCTCCCACGTTTTGCGGCCTCAGGCCGCGGGGTTGCAAAGGTTTGTTGCCGGGATTACTGCTCCATGGGCTCGACCTGGTCCAGCTCCAGCTCCACGGGAGTCTCGCGTCCGAACATGGACACCACCACCCGGACTTTGCCGCGCTCCAGATCCAGCTCCTCCACGGTGCCCAGGAAGGATTCCAGAGCGCCGTCGGTGATCTTTACGCTGTCGCCCACCTGATAACCGACGACCACCTCGCGCTTTTCCACGCCAAGGGAGGCCACGTCGTCCTCAGAGAGGGGGATGGGCTTGTTGCCCTCGCCCAGGAAGCCGGTGACGCCACGGATGTTGCGCACCACGTGCCAGGTCTCGTCGTTCATGACCATCTTCACCAGAACATAGCCGGGGAAGACCTTACGCTCCACTTCCTTAGGACCGTTGTCTGTGATCTCGGTTACGGTTTCCAGAGGGATGCTGATCTCATGGATCATATCCTGGAGATGGCGGTTTTCAACATACTTCTCGATGGTGGCCTTCACGGTATTCTCATAGCCGGAATAAGTGTGGACCACATACCAGTTCGCGTTGTCAGCCATATCCGTCTCCTTTAACCTGCCACCAGGTGGATCAGGGCCTGAATCAGGCCGCCAGCCACCGCGTCGAAGATCCAGATGAAAACACCGACGAACACCACGCAGGCGATCACGATCAGCGTGTTGTTCAGGGTCTGCTTTCCGGTGGGCCAGACCACCTTCTTCAGCTCGACCTTCAGTTCCCGGAACCAGCGGCCGATGCGGGCGAAGAATCCGGGCTTGGACTTCTTGTCGGACTTCTTGTCCTTCTTGGCCTTCTCAGCCTTGTCGGAAGCAACCTTCGCAGTCTGCTCCAGCTTTTCGTTCTCAGCCATTCTGATTACCCTTCTTTCCTTTTAGCCTCATGCGAGAAATCACTTCGTCTCGTTGTGGACAGTGTGCTTTCTGCAGAAGGGGCAGTACTTGTTGAGCTCCAGACGGTCGGGGGTATTCTTCTTGTTCTTCATGGTGTTGTAGTTTCTCTGCTTGCACTCAGAGCACCGCAGGGTGATCTTAATGCGCGCGCCGGCCTTGCTTGCCATACGTTCGGCACCTCCTTATTGTGTTGCGGGAAGAAAGACATCCCGCTTGAAACGCCGCAAAAAGCAAAAACGCTGGATGCGGCTTGCTGCCGAATCCAGCGACGTACGGACGCGAAAAACTCCGCGTCTAATCCGTTACGGTGGGACCCGGCGATTGCCTCCCTGTGTTCCCAATGGGAGAAGGGGGTCACAGCCATTACACCGTAAAAATGCCCGCGACAAAAAAGCCCCTATTCACAGGTAAAATCTAATCTAGCACAATCGGGTCTGCCCGTCAAGTGTTTTTTCAAAAAAATTCAAGATTTCCCGCCCCCGGGGAACACCCGGAGGCGGGAGAAGATTCAGCGCAGAGTAACGGCGGTGCCGCTGACGGTGACCATCAGCATTCCATTGTTGGAACCCAGCACCTCATAGTCCACATCGATACCCACCACCGCGTCGGCGCCCAGACGGGCGGCACGCTGCTCCAGCTCCTGGAGTGCCTGCTCCCGGGCCGAAGTCAGCTCGTCCTCATAGGTGGCGGAGCGCCCGCCGAAGAAGTTGCTCAGACCGGCGGTAAAGTCTTTGATCACATCCACGCCGGAAATGACCTCGCCGAAGACGATGCCCTTGTACTCGGCAATGGAGCGGCCTTCCACACTGGGAGTGGTAGTGAGGATCATAGCAATCTTCCCTTCTTTTTATAGGTTGTGGATCGGATCAGAAATCGCAGCAGCGGCGGTCACAGAAGTTTTCTTTGATCAGGGGGAGCACTGCCTGGTGGGCGGGGTGGTTCTGATAGGCGGGCAAATCCTCCGGGCAGGAGACCTCAGAGTAGAGCACCAGGTCGCAGTTGCTGCTGTCCATGGGGGGGCAGTGGGCCTGAATGTGGACAAGACCCGGGATCTGTCCCTGGAGAGCGTTGAGCTGCTCCACGACCTGGACAGCCAGCTCCTTGCGCTGCTGCTCGGTCAGTTCAGGCTTGAAATTCCAGGAAACAATGTGACGAACCATGATGGGACATCCTTTCGTTTGTCAAATTTAGATGGCTTTATTATAAAGGTATGGGGGAAGGTTCGTCAACGAAGAATCTGGGAACGGCTGAGGAAAGAAGAGGACAGTCCCAGAGCCGGGACGGCGTCCTGCAGATCGGACCACGCGCCTAAAATTGTGGGGATGGACAGCTGCCGGGCGATCTCCACCTTCTTGGCTATGGTCTGAGCGTCGTCAAAGAGGACGAAGTGGGCCCCAGAGTCCCGGCTCATGTAAGTAAAATAGCGGGCGCACAGCTCCCGGGAGAAAAAGACAGAGGGACTGCGCTCCTCCATCAGCTGATGCAGCTGCTGCTGGGTCAGCGGACGGCCGCTTCCGGTAGGGGAGGGGAGAAAGAAATCCTCTGCCGTCCTTTGAAGTGCCAACACGACCCGCTCCCGGCCAAAGCGCTGCTGGGCCTCCTCCAGCCGCAGTTCCAGAGAGCCTCCGGACAGGGCGGAGGAGATCATCACTTGGGTGTGGGGAGAGCAGGAGGCGTAGTGTTCAGGTACAAGCAGGGCCCAATTCCGGCGCTTGCACTCTTTGCCCAGTTGGGCCACGGTCTCCTCCAGAGGGGGCAGCCGGCCGGCCTCAAAGTCGCATACCACACCGGTAAAATTCCGGGCAGCGCACTCCCGTATTACCTCTTGACAGAAGGGGCCGGGGCGGCCCAGACCGTCAAAGTCCTGGCAGTCCAGCACCATCCATCCACCGGAAGGGGCCGAACTGCCTCCGGTGCGGAACAGGTGGGGACCCTGGCCCATACGGTAGGCCAGGTGGGCGGGGGTGACAGGCAGGCCCCGGATCTCCCGGAGCTGGTCCGGTGTGACGGTGATGGAAAAGCGAATGGAAGACATGGTGACTCCCCCTTGTCCAAATTTTTCGAACGTGATATGATAATGCCTGGCGCATTATGATATGCCATGCACGGCCGAAACGGCCGCAGGCCGGTCCGGTCTTAGACACTCTATGAGACCGGCAGGAAAACTAGAACAAAGGAGGACACATCCGTGCCCTTTTCACCGATTCCCCGGGGGGTCTACCCCTCGGTGACCAGTTTGGACCCGAAAAAGTTAAAGGAGAAGGGAATCACCTTGGTGCTGGCCGACCTGGACAACACCCTGGTGCCCTACAAGGTGCTGGAGCCTTCCCCTGAGGTGGCCGCCTGGATGGCAGCGCTGAAGGAAGAGGGGATCGACCTGTTCCTTCTGTCCAACAGCCGTAAGCCCGGACGGGCCCAGAAGTTTGCACAGCAGGTGGGGATCCCCTATCAGGGACACTCGGGCAAGCCCAAGAAGGCGGGCTACCTGAAGGCTATGGAGCGCATGGGCCGCACCCCGCAGGAGACTGTGATGGTGGGGGACCAGATCTTCACCGACACCCTGGGAGCCAATCGGGCGGGGGTGACACCTCTGCTCATCCAGCCTATCCGTCTGGCGGGCAATCCCGGACGGTATATCCGCTACGCGGCAGAGACCCCCTTCCGACTGCTGGGAGGAAGGAGGCCCTTCCTGTGAGTGCACGATTTGGCCCGGCGGGCAACGCGGAGAGCTTTTCCAAGGTCCACAAATCCTCCCTGGCCGCCCCGGCCTGGATCGCCCAGCAGGGGCTGGACTGCTACGAGTACCAGTGCGGTAAGGGAGTCCACGTGGGAGAGGATACCGCCCGGAAGCTGGGGGAGAAGGCAAGAGAGGCGGGCATCGCCCTGTCTGTCCATGCTCCCTATTTCATTAACCTAGCCAACCCCGACCCGGAAAGCCGGGCAAAAACCACCAATTATGTGCTGGAGAGCTGCTTTGTGGCCCAGGTGATGGGGGCGGAGCGGATCGTGATCCACTCTGGGGCGCTTATGAAGCGCAGCCGCCAGGAGGCTTTGGACATCGCCAAGGAGACCTTGAAGCAGGTGCTGGAGGCTTGTGACCGGCAAGGGTATGGGAACATTACCTTGTGTCCGGAGACCATGGGCAAGATCAACCAGCTGGGGGACTTGGACGAGGTGCTCACCCTGTGTACCCTGGATGAGCGGCTTATCCCCTGCATCGACTTTGGCCACCTGTACGCCCGCTCGCTGGGTGAGCTGGAGGGAGAGCAGGCCTGCCGGGAGATGTTGGACAAGGTGGAGCGGGTGCTGGGTGAGGAGCGGGCAAGCCGTTTCCACAGCCACTTCTCCCGCATCGAGTTCACTCCCAACGGCGGAGAAAAACGCCACCGTACCTTTGCAGACCACGGGGGCTTTGGACCGGACTGGACGCCTCTGGCCCGGGAAGTGGCCCGCCGGGGCTGGAGTCCCACCTTCATCTGCGAAAGCGCGGGTACTCAAGCGGAGGACGCGGTGGAGATGAAGAGAATTTACCAGGGCTTTTGCAGCTCTGAGGAGGCATAAGCATGAATCACATTGAAAAAATCTCCAGATCTCTGGAGGAATATAACCTGGACGCTATGCTGATCACCAGCGAGCCGGGGGAGCGCTACGCTCTGGGTTTTCAGGGAGAGGGCTGGCTGCTGGTAGGCAGGCAGGGGGCTCACTACTCCACCGACGGGCGGTATATCGAAGCCGCGCAAAAACAGGTTAAGGGGGTTCAACTCTCCCTGATCTCGGCGCAGAAGGGACATCTGTCCCTGGCTCGGGATTATATCCGTGCCCAGAGATTTGAAAGGGTGGGCTTTGAGAGCGGATATATGAATGTAGAGCAGTATCAGCGCCTGTGCGACGCGCTGCCCTGCCAGTTGGTACCGGCCCAGAAGCTGCTTACCCAGCTGCGGGCTTCCAAGGACGAGGAGGAGCTGTCTGCCATGCGCCGGGCCCAGGAGATCACCGACCAGGCGTTTCGGGAGATTTTGAACTTTATCCGTCCGGGTATGAGCGAGCAGCAGGTGGCTGCCCGGCTGGTGTATGAGATGCTGCGCCGGGGCGCCCGCAAGGTATCCTTTGATCCCATTGTGGCGGCGGGAGCCAACGGCTCCATGCCCCACGCGGTGCCGGGAGAGACCGTGATCCAAGCCGGGATGTTCGTCACCATGGACTTTGGATGCATCTGGGACGGCTATTGCTCCGATATGACCCGTACCGTGGCGGTGGGACAACCCACGGAGGAGATGGAGAAGGTGTACCATACCGTCCTCCAGGCCCAGAAGGCAGGCATTGCCGCCGCACGGGCCGGGGTGACGGGCAGTGAGATCGACGCCGCGGCCCGTCAGGTAATCGCTGAGGCGGGGTACGGCGAGTACTTCACCCACAGCTTCGGCCACTCTCTGGGACTGGAGATCCATGAGGCGCCCAACGCCTCGCCCTCCCAGCAGGAAGCGATGCCTTCCGGTGCTGTGATCTCCGCCGAGCCGGGGATCTATCTGCCGGGCAAGTTCGGCGTGCGCATTGAGGACGTTCTGGTACTGCGTGAGGGAGGCTGCGAGGACCTGACCCGCTCCCCCAAAGACCTGATTGTTCTGTGATTTGCCGGAATTTTAGCAAACCCCCTTGTCAAAACAAGGGAAACAGGGTAAAATAAATTAGTTCATTAAAAACACAATGGAGGATGATTCCTATGGCAATGATTTCCGCCAGTGATTTCCGCAACGGCGTGACCTTCGAGATGGACGGTAAGGTCATGCAGGTCGTCGAGTTCCAGCACGTAAAGCCCGGCAAGGGCGCCGCCTTTGTCCGTACCAAGATGAAGAACATCATCACCGGCGGCGTGACCGAGACCTCCTTCAACCCCACCGCCAAGTTTGAGCAGGCCTTTGTTGAGCGCAAGGACATGGAGTACAGCTACAACGATGGTGATCTGTACTACTTCATGGACATGGAGACCTTCGACATGCTGCCCATCAGCAAGGATCTGCTGGGCGACTCCTTCCGCTTCGTGAAGGAGAACATGAGCTGCAAGGTTATGTCCTACAAGGGCAGCGTCTTCGGCGTGGAGCCCCCCACCTTCGTGGAGCTGGAGGTCACCGAGACCGATCCCGGCTTTAAGGGCGACACCGCTACCAACGTGACCAAGCCCGCTACCCTGGAGACCGGCGCTGAGATCAAGGTTCCCCTGTTCATCAACCCCGGCGACAAGATCAAGATCGATACCCGTACCGGCGAGTACCTGGAGCGCTGCAAGGGCTAAGCGCCCGAGCCGCTGCAATTATGCCGTCCCCTGAAAAAAGTAATCGTGTTTGAGGCTGCGCCTCAGAAAGGAGTACCCCATGACCATTTCTGAAAAAGTCGCTTATCTGAAGGGCTTGGCTGAGGGCCTGAATCTGGACACTGAGAAGTCCAAGGAGGGTAAGCTGATCTCTGTGATGATCGGCATCCTGGAAGAGGTGGGCCTGTCCATCGAGGATCTGGAGGAGAACGCCCTGGCCCTGGGTGAGGAGATCGATGTGCTCTCCGACGACCTGGCCGATGTGGAGTCCGAGGTGTTCGGTGAAGGCGAGGAAGACGATGACGAGGAGGACGACTTCTTTGAGGTCGAGTGCCCCAACTGTGAGGAGCCGCTGGTCATTGATGACGAGGCCCTCGCTGCCGGAGAGATCCAGTGTCCCAACTGTGAGACCCGCTTCTCTCTGGACCTGTCCGACGACACTGTGGAGGCGGACGAGGAGGAGTAAGCACTCTTCCGTCAATCAATCGCATAAATGCCGCAAAGCGGAAGCTTTGCGGCATTTTTATGCCAAATGTGTTTCCATTGCGTGGCTGTCAAGGTTTTACCCGCATGTCTGGATCTATCCCGACCATACTAAATGCCGGATGGCACATCCAAATCATCGGATGATGGGGAGGAAACAGCGATGAATGGGAGATGGCTGGGCCTGTGCGGGGCCGTGGTGATGACAGTTTCTCTGGCCTCCTGCAGCGCCAAGGGGCAGGAGAACGGGGTGGGTATGCTGAACAATACCGGCATGTCCGCCGCGGGCTACCGGACCTCAACATCGACTGGGCGGCAGTATTTGCCGGACAGCCGATACTATGCTGACGGAGATGGTACCGTGAAGCGCTATCGCCAAGCGGGCAGCAGCGAGTGGGAGCAGCTGGGCAAGGCCTTGGAAGATAGCTGGAACGAATTGATGAAGGGTACGGAAAATACCCTGAAAGACGCAGGCAAGGATACCAAAAATGCTGCCAAGGACATTGGGCAGGGGGTAGAAAATGCCGCCAAAGATGCCAAGACAGATATGGAAAAGATGACCGGGAAATAATCTCTGCCAGCACTGCGGCGGCGCACCGGAACTGTTCCGGCGCGCCGCCGCGTGTGTTCTGTGTTATCCCTGTGGCATGGATAGCCCGTGGACAAAGCCGTTCATCTGGGGAGAGAGGACTTCCCCGCCCACCACTTTGTCCCGGTAGATCAAAAGGTTGGCCTGTACGCCCGTTTCCCCAGAGGGATAATTGGTGATTTCATAGGTGTACCGCTTGACCCGTTTTCCGGCATATTTGGTCAAATCGAATCCCTGAGCAGTTTGGAGCTCCAAATATTCGTCATAGCTCTCGTCCATCTCCTTGGGGATGGTAAGCTCCTCTGTGACCAGAGGTTCCTGGTTTACCTGCCAGCCGTATTGACTCAAAAACGAGACCCGGTCTTCGTTGGAACTGATCCCTGTAGTGTCCGGGGCGGTACTGGCGGCCACCGTGGGCAGGGCGGGGGGATCGAGATTCATCACCAGTCCGGCGCAGCACAGCAGCGCCGCGGCGGCCACGCTGATCGCCAGCTTTCGCCTTGGCAGTCTGGCGGTAAGAATAAACACAGCGCATTCTCCTTCCACATCCAGCATCTTGGTGCAGTTTATGTACCAAAGGGCCGGAATATTCATGGCTGGGGAGTGCTTTTGTGGGAGAGAATGGGTTTTGATTGAAATTTTTTCTTTCCCTTGGTAAAATGAACCGAAACATACCACATAAGCGAGGAGGTATCAACCGTGGCGATGGAACGTCTGGATAAGCTTCTGGCATCTACAGGACGTTGGTCCCGCAAAGAGGTCAAGGAACTCATTGCCCGGGGACGAGTGCTGGTGGACGGACGCCCCGCGGGACGGCCGGAGGATAAATGCGAGCCCCAGAGCGCCTGCATCCAAGTGGATGGGGAGGTCGTGGACTGCGCTCCTTGTGTGTACATCATGCTGCATAAGCCAGCCGGGCTGCTTTCCGCTACTCAGGATAAGAAGCAGTCCACCGTGCTGGATCTGCTGCCAGAGCATCTGCGCCGCCGGGGACTGTTTCCGGTGGGACGGTTGGATAAGGATACGGAAGGGCTGCTGCTGCTCACCGATGACGGCCCTCTGGGCCACGACCTGCTCTCTCCCCGCAAACATGTGGATAAGGTCTATTATGCCCGAGTGGATGGACAGATTGATAAAGAAGATGTCCGGATCCTGTCCCAGGGCATGACATTGGGAGACGGCCTGGTCTGCCTTCCTGCCGGCCTGGAGCCTCTGGGTGATGGAAGTGAGTGTCTGGTCACTCTCCGGGAGGGGAAATACCACCAGGTCAAACGGATGCTGGCTGCCCGGGGCAAGCCGGTAGTTTACCTCAAACGGCTGTCCATGGGGCCGCTGAAGCTGGATGAAAAGCTGGAAAAAGGCCAGTGGCGGTTCCTGACAGAGCGGGAAGTACAGGGCCTCAAGGCCGCTCGAGGATGAAGAGACAAAAAAATTGTGCGTTTTGAACAAAATAATGGGACAACCCCCTTGCCAAAACCGGGGGTGTACCGTTATAATGTCAATAGTGTTATGAGAATAACTTGGGAGGGATTATCGTGTCCAGCAGGATGTTTCAAGGAGTCGTGCTCCAAATGAAGGACAGCATCGATCGCATGGTAGGCGTGATCGATGCAGACGGAATCGTGGTGGCCTGCAGTGAGCTCACTTGTATTGGAGAGCATTGGTCTGGCGCTGTCGCCGCGGTCAACTCCTCGGACAATGCCACAGCCCATTTTGAGGGCAAGACCTTTAAACACCTTGCCGGTTGGGGGGCCCAGTTTGATTATGCCGCGTTTGTAAAGGGCGAGGATGATCTGGCCGGGGCGCTGTGCGCCATGGCGGTAGTGGCATTCAACGGCGCCAAGACTTATTATGAAGAAAAGCATGATAAGGCTACTTTTGTAAAGAATATTATCTCCGACAACATCCTGTTGGGAGATATTTATACCCAGGCCAAGGAGCTCCACTTCGTCTCCGAGGCTCCCCGTGCCGCCTTCCTGGTGCGTCAGCTGGGTCCTGCCGATGTGACTACCATCGATGTGATCCAGAACCTCTTCCCGGACAAGCAGACGGATTTCGTCATCTCCATCAACGAGACTGACGTGGCCCTCATTAAGCAGCTGCCCGAGGGAGCGGACGCCAAGGAACTGCAGAAGATTGCCAAGCAGATCGCTACTGCCGTGACCCAGGAGCTGGGTATCAAGGTTGTGATCGGTATTGGTACGGTGGTCAACCACATCCGTGATCTGGCCCGTGCCTATAAAGAGGCCGGAGTGGCCATCGATGTGGGCAAGGTGTTTGACACCGAAAAGACGGTCATCAACTATGAGAATCTGGGTATTGGCCGTCTGATCTATCAGCTGCCCACGATTCTGTGCCAGATGTTCCTCCAGGAGGTCTTTAAGAAAAATCCCATTGACGCCCTGGATCAGGAGACTCTGCTCACCATCAACAAGTTCTTTGAGAACAACCTGAACGTGTCCGAGACAGCCCGTAAGCTGTTCGTACACCGTAATACGCTGGTCTATCGTCTGGAGAAGATCAAGAAGCTGACTGGACTGGATCTGCGTGAGTTTGACGATGCCATCACCTTCAAGGTGGCTCTGATGGTCAAGAAGTATCTGATTTCCCGGGGAATTGAGTCCTGATGCACTGATTTTCCGGCGGTCTCACGCCCTTCCTTAAAGACAGGACGAGGCCTCCGTCTGCCCTGAGGCAGGCGGAGGCCTTTTTGTATTTCCTGAGGGAAATCGGAAAAGGTGACATAAAACCGCAATTTCCCATTGACAAGGGAAGGGTTACGGGTGTAACCTAAATAGTGAAATCTTTCCCGGGAAATGTGCTCCAAAGAGGGAACAAACTTTCCTGGTTATCGTCAAAAATTATGACAGCTATTTTAAGTATACGAGGGTTTACATATTATGATACGTTTTATTGACGTCTACAAAGAATACGACAACGGAACCAAGGCCCTGAAGGGGGTCAATATGCGCATTGACGATGGTGAATTTGTCTTTCTAGTAGGCCCCTCTGGCTCTGGAAAGTCTACCATCATTAAGCTGATTACCGGTGAGATCGCCCTGACCCAGGGCAAACTCATGGTCAACGGATACAGCATGAGCAACATCAGCCCCAAGCAGGTGCCTCTGATGCGCCGCACGCTGGGTATCATTTTCCAGGATTTCCGTCTGATCGAGAAAAAGACAGTATACGAAAACCTGTCCTTTGCCATGCGGGCGATCGGCGCGTCCAACCGGGACCTGAAGCGGCGCATCCCCTATGTGCTGCAGCTGGTGGGCCTGGAGCAGAAGGCGGACCGGTATCCCGGACAGCTCTCCGGCGGCGAGCAGCAGCGTGTGGCCATTGCCCGGGCTCTGGTGAACAACCCCAATATGATTATTGCCGACGAGCCGACCGGTAACCTGGACCCCAACCGCTCGCTGGAAATCATGATGCTGCTGGAGCGCATCAATGAGTTGGGGACTACCGTGCTGGTGGTGACTCACGAGAAGAATCTGGTCAACCGCTTTGGAAAGCGGGTCGTGGCCATCGAGGATGGCCGAATCATCAATGACGAAACGGGTGGGTACTACAATGGCGAAAAAATTTGATCTGGGATATTATTGCAGCGAAGGTGTCCACTCTATTTTTACCCATGGATTTATGTCTTTTGCTGCCGTATGTATGATCGTGGCTTGTCTGCTGATTATGGGGTCTTTCTCCCTGGTTGCAGTCAACCTGGACAACATGCTGGGTGATCTGGAAGCGGAAAATATTTTCCTGGCTTATGTGGATGAAACTTACACAGAGGAGCAGTCCCGTGCGCTGCAATCGGAGATCGAGGCGGTGCCTAACGTATCTGACGTCACTTTTGTGACCAAGGGTGAGGCCATGGAGGACTACAAGGCAGGACGGGAGAACAATCCCCTGGTGGCCGACCTGCCCGATGAGGTACTTCGGGACCGCTTTGAGATCCATGTGAAGGATATTGAACAGATGGAAGCTGCGGTGGAGCAGGTGAAGCTGATCCCGGGTATTGTAAACACCCGTGCAGCACTCGATATTGCTCAGGGTTTTGTCACGGTGCGCAACATTGCCGCCGGCGTAGCCATCGTGCTGGTCAGTATCCTGGCGGTGGTTTCCCTGTTTATTATCGCAAACACCACCAAACTGGCCTTCTTCTATCGCCGGGAGGAGATCGCCATCATGAAGATGTGCGGTGCTACCAACGCATTTATCCGATGGCCTTTCATTGTGCAGGGTATGATCTTGGGACTGGCCGGTGCGGTTGTAGCATTTTTCCTCCAGTGGGGTGTATATGAACTGGTAGGCAAGGCGGTCATTCAGTCCGACGGAATGTCCCTGGTTACCATCCTTCCCTTTACTTCGCTGATCGTTAACATCCTGCCTGTGTTCTGCGGTGCGGGACTGCTGATCGGTGTTGTGGGATCGGTGCTGGCCATCCGGAAGTTCCTGCAGGTTTAACGGGAAAGGAGTATTGCAGTGCGGCCGAAAAAGCAGCGTATTTTCATGGGCGTGATGGCAAGTGTGCTGGTTGTCTTGATGCTTCTGCCCATGCTGGCAAATATTTTAGTTCGATAACAGGAGGCAGGCAATGGAACAGAAGAAAACCAAAAACTGGAAAACGATTGTAAAGCGCCTGCTGGTGGTGGCTCTGGTGCTGTCCCTGGCCATCCCCCTGGTGCCCCAGACTATGGTAGTTCCCGCTTCGGCTGTGACTCAGGCGGAAATTGATGAACTGAAGGATAACGCTTCTGATCTGCGCGATCAGCAGAAGGAGCTGCAGAATCAGTTGGCAGCCATCAAGGAAGACAAAAACAAGGCCCTGGAGCAGAAGACTCTGCTGGAGCAGCAGATCAACGCGACCCAGGCGGAAATCGATACCATTCAGACTCAGATCTCCAAATACGACGAGCTTATTGCCCAAAAGCAGGTGGAGCTGGCCGAGGCGGAGGAGAAGGAGCAGGCCCAGTATGAGCTGTTCTGTGAGCGTGTGCGCTACATGGAGGAGCAGGGTGAGGTCTCCTATTGGTCTATCCTGTTTTCCTCCAAGGACTTTGCAGACCTGCTGGACAATGCCATGATGGTGGAAGAGATCATGGACTATGACAACCAGGTCATGGATGAGCTCATTGCCATCCGGGAGCAGATCGCGCAGGATAAGGCGGATTTGGAGACTGCCCGCCAGGAGCAGCAGGCGGCCAAGGACGAGCAGGAGGCTGCCAAGGCCAGCCTGAAGACGCAAAAATCTGAAGTTGACGCGCTGATCGATCAGATCAGCAGCCAGCAGGCTGAGGTGGAAAAGGCGGAAGCTCAGCTGAGGGCGGCGGCCGATGCAGTGGATAAGGAGATTGCGGCTGCGGAGAAGGAACTGGCCAGCCAGATCTCCAACGTAGTCAGCGAATCGGGCTTTATGTGGCCTTTGCCTGGCTATAATACCCTTTCTTCCCTCTTTGGAGGCCGGACCCACCCGGTGACCGGACGGCCCAACAATCACACCGGCATTGACATTCCCGCTCCGGCTGGTACCTCCATTCTGGCGGCCAAGAGCGGTGTGGTAACTACCTCTACTTATAACAGCTCTTACGGCAACTACGTAGTGGTCAGCCACAGCGACGGTACCTCTACCCTGTATGCCCACATGAGTCGCCGTGGCGTGTCCAAGGGACAGACGGTGTCTCAGGGCCAGGTAGTGGGCTATGTGGGAACCACTGGTTCTTCCACCGGTAACCACCTCCACTTCGAGATCCGTGTGAACGGCAGCCGTGTGGACCCGGTGAACTACTTCCTGGGCAGCATGACTTTGTATGCCACCAGCGGCGGCGTGAAGAAGAAGCTGTAACGAACACATAATACATCCCCCCTTCCGCATAACGTTGCGGGAGGGGGGATGTGTTTTGTTGGGACAGCTGGTGTTCAGCGCCGATGGCCGGGAGCGGGCAGAGCGGCATGACCTGTATGGGCTGGGTGTGCTCCAGGTCCGGGTACGGCCCGGAGGCTGGCGGGAGAAGGGACGGCTGCGCCGCGGCGGAAAACGGCTGGCTCAAGGCGGAGTGCGGCGGGTTCTGGTCCCCCAGTGCTTTGACCAGTGGTACATACTGGAGCGCTGGGGGCTGAGCGGCGTAGATCCTGTCCCGTTTCTGCGTTTTTATGCCCCACAGATCGTGCTGGCTGCGTTGAAGCGGCGGGGGATCCCTCCGGAGAGCGCCACCGTAGCCCTTCGAAGCCGGAGCGTGGACCGGGATATGGCCCGAACAGCTCAGCTGTTGTGTCCCTTAGTACGTCAGGTAGCTGTCAACGCGCCCCAGGGTGGGGAAGAACTGTCTTCGTGGCTTCGCAGAGAATATGGCCTGCCGGTGCAGCCGGATGGGACGGAGGTGTCCCTGGCGGTCTACTTTGACGAAGAGGGAGCGGGGGAGAAGGATCTGCTGCTGTGGGGGACAGCGCCTCAACTGGGAGAGGTGATCCCCCAGGCAGAGGCATTGGCTCCTGATGACCGGCAGGATCTGTGCCTGCTGGCGGCTCTGTGGGAAACGGGAAAAATTGGTAAATTCAAGCTAGAATTTACTTGACACAGGGCGGAAAAGTAACTATAATAACACAGACTGTATCCTTATAACTTTTTATAGTTATCCTGTATATTTGACCGGGTCCGGAGGCGCTGTCCTCCGGCCTAAGTTTGGAAAGGTGTGCGAGATATCATGGCGAAAGAATATAAACTGACTCCTCAGCGCCTGCAGGAGTTGCAGGACGAGCTGGTCTATCTGAAGACGGTGCGCGAGAAGGAGGTCGCGGAGCTGATCAAGGAGGCCCGCTCCTTCGGCGACCTGAGCGAGAACAGCGAGTACGATGAGGCTAAGACCGAGCAGGGCAAGCTCTACTCCCGCATTGCTGAGGTGGAGGAGATTCTGAGCAACTATGTAGTCATTGACGAGAGCGACGACGGCGGCAACTATGTGCGCATCGGCTCCACCGTGACCGTGCTGGACAAGGAGTTTGACGAGGAGCTGGTCTATAAGATCGTAGGCTCCCAGGAGGCCGATCCCATGAACGGGGTCATCTCCGAGGACTCTCCCTTTGGCCGTGCCCTGCTGGGTAAGAATGTGGGCGACGACGTGGTTGTGGACGCTCCCGCCGGCAGCGTGGAGTACAAGCTGCTGAAGGTAGAGCGGTAAGAATACAAACTCCGGAATCCCGGAGAGAAAGAGATAGGAGTGCGCGCATACATGGCCGAGAAGAATAACAACGCGGTTCCCCAGGAGGAGAACCTGTCCCAGCTGCTTCAGATCCGCCGGGACAAGCTGAAGGACCTGCAGGAGAGCGGCAACGATCCCTTCCAGATTACCCGCTATGCGGTGGACAACGATTCCGCCAATATCAAGGAAAATTTTGACGCCCTGGAGGGTCAGCCGGTGTCCATTGCCGGCCGCCTCATGTCCAAGCGCGGCATGGGCAAGGTGTCCTTCTGTGATCTGCAGGACAAGTCCGGCCGCATCCAGCTCTACGCCCGGAAGGACGAGATGGATGAGGAGGAATATAACCGCTTTAAGAAGTACGACATCGGCGATATCGTGGGCGTGCAGGGCGAGGTGTTCCGCACCCAGCGTGGCGAGATGTCTGTCCGTGTGCAGAAGGTGACCCTGCTGAGCAAGTCCCTGCTGCCCCTGCCTGAGAAGTTCCACGGCCTGACCAACACGGAGCTGCGTTACCGCCAGCGCTATGTGGACCTGATCGTCAACCCCGAGGTGAAGCGGAATTTCATCATCCGCTCCCAGTTTATCAAGTACGTCCGTGACTTCATGGATGCCCGTGGCTTCATGGAGGTGGAGACCCCTGTTCTCAACACCATCTCCGGCGGCGCCACTGCCCGGCCCTTCATCACCCACCACAACACCCTGGATATCGACATGTATATGCGTATCGCCACCGAGCTGCCCCTGAAGCGGCTCATCGTGGGCGGCATGGACCGGGTGTATGAGATCGGCCGTATCTTCCGCAACGAGGGCATGGACCCCAAGCACAACCCTGAGTTCACCACCATCGAGCTCTATCAGGCCTATGCCGATTTCAACGACATGATGGACCTCTTCGAAGATCTGCTGTCCTCCGCCGCTCAGAAGATCCTGGGCACCTATCAGGTGGAGTGGCAGGGCGAGAAGATCGACCTGACCCCCGGCTGGCCCCGTATGCCCATGCACGAGGCGGTCAAGAAGTACTGCGGCATCGACTTTATGGCCATCACCTCCGATGAGGAGGCCGTGGCTGCCGCCAAGTCCATCGGCGTAGAGCTGCCTGAGACCGCCGACAAGACCTGGGGCAACGCTCTGTACGAGTGCTTTGACCAGAAGGTGGAGGAGAAGCTCATTCAGCCCACCTTTATCACCATGCACCCCGTGGACGTGTCCCCCCTGGCTAAGCGCTCTCCCAGCGATCCTCGTCTCACCGAGCGCTTCGAGCTGTTCATCTGCCACAGTGAGATGGGCAACGCCTTCTCCGAGCTCAACGACCCCATTGACCAGCGCCAGCGCTTCCAGAAGCAGGTGGAACTGCGGGACAAGGGCGACGACGAGGCCGGTATGATGGACGAGGACTTCCTCACCGCTCTGGAGTACGGTCTGCCTCCCACGGGTGGTCTGGGCATCGGCATCGACCGCTGCGTCATGCTGCTGACCAACTCCGACTCCATCCGTGAGGTCATTCTGTTCCCCACCATGAAGCCTGAGGGCGTAAAGAAGGAGGAGAAGGCTGCGCCTGCTCCTGCCCAGGCTCCTGCGGAGAAGATCGACTTCTCCAAGGTGGAGATCGAGCCCCTGTTTGCCGACTTTGTGGACTTTGATACCTTTGCCAAGTCCGATTTCCGGGCCGTGAAGGTAAAGGAGTGCGAGGCGGTCAAGAAGAGCAAGAAGCTCCTCAAGTTCGTCCTGGATGACGGCAGCGGTACTGACCGTGTGATCCTCAGCGGTATCCACGATACCTATGAGCCCGAGGAGCTGGTGGGCAAGACCCTGATTGCCATCACCAACCTGCCTCCCCGCAAGATGATGGGCATTGACTCCTGCGGTATGATCATCTCTGCCATCCACCACGAGGAGGGCGTGGAGAAGCTCCACTGCCTGATGGTGGACGACCACATCCCCGCCGGCGCCAAGCTGTATTGATTTCCGGAATTTTTGGGAATCAAATAAGACAAAGTAGAGAACAGAGCTCTGGGTTATCCAGAGCTCTGTTTTTTGTCATTATCAAGGGGTTGACAAAGAAGCTATGAAAGCTATAATAAGTAATTGGTTACGTATTTGTGGGAGGTGAGACAATGCCGGGTATGATGCCGTTTGGATTAAAAATTGCCATTATTAATCGGGCGTTCCGAAAACGGATGGATGAGAAAGCGGCCGACATGGGGCTGACCTCTGTGCAGCTCCGAGTGCTGGGGTCTATCAGCCGATTGGAGGCCTCTGGTGAGACAGAAGTTCATCAGAATGATTTGGAGCGAATCGAGCATGTGACCCATCCAGCGATGACGAAGCTTCTCCAGCGCTTGGAAAGCAAAGGATTTATCCAATGCGTTCCCAGTGCGAAGGACCGGCGCTACAAGAAGATCACCTGTACTGAGAAATCCACAGGGATTTATAAGATGATCCTGGCGCAGGATCAAGAGGTCCTAGATGAAATCTGCAAGGGTTTTACCAAGCAGGAGAAGGAGGCCTTGCTTCAAACCACCGATCTGATACTGCGCAATATTGATTCCCAATAATCTTTTTAGAAAAATGAATTTCCCAGGCAGTGAGCCGAGGAGAACACTCGGATTCACTGCCTGCTTTTTTGCACAAATAGGTAACTAGTTACTTAATTAAGGAGAGAATGAGAATGGAACAAACAATATCATCAACCAGTAAAAGTCCCTTTGCAACCGAACCTATCGGGCGTTTGATCGTCAAATTTGCAGTTCCTTGTGTAATTTCTCTGTTGGTAAACTCGCTTTATAACATTGTGGATCAAATTTTTATCGGATGGGGCGTAGGTTACTTGGGAAACGGAGCTACCAACGCTGTTTTTCCCATCACGATTGTGGCCCTGGCCTTATGCCTGATGATTGGCGACGGCGGTGCGGCCTATCTCAGTTTAAAGCTGGGCGAGGGTGACATTGCCAGTGCCAAACGGGGAGTGGGCAATGCTATCGTGATGGTGGTGGTAGTCAGTATTGTACTGGCCGCAGTGTTCCTGATCTTTATTGATCCCATCCTGACCCTGTTTGGCGCCACAGACACTTTGCGGGAGTATGCTTTGCAGTATGGTACTATTATCGGAGTCGGACTGCCCTTCATGATGATCCCCGGAGCGGTCAATTCCATGATCCGGGCCGACGGAAGTCCCAAGTATGCCATGCTGTCCATGGCGCTGAGTGCTGTGGTCAATACCATCCTGGACCCTGTCTTTATTTTTGTATTCCATATGGGAGTGCGGGGGGCAGCCATTGCTACGGTGATCGGACAGGTGGCTACCTTTGTTATGGCCGTCACCTACCTGTTCCGGTTCAAGACCTTCCGCATTGACCGCAGTGCTTTCCGAATGAAAGCAAAGACCTGCACCACCGTGCTCAGTCTGGGTGTCAGCAGTTTTATCACACAGTTTGCCATCACCATCGTCATGGCACTGACCAACAACCTGCTGGTTTCTTATGGAGCCCTGTCCATCTACGGCTCTGAGATTCCCATGACTGCCACCGGTATTGTTATGAAGGTCAATCAGATCCTCATCTCCATCCTCGTTGGTATCGCCGTGGGTGCACAGCCTATCATTGGTTTTAACTACGGTGCCAAAGATTTTACTCGTGTAAAAAAAGCGTTGGATATTGCCCTTGTGGCCTCTGAGATCATTGCCATCATTGCCTTCTTGATCTTCCAGTTTGCCCCCATGTCTGTGGTTTCGCTGTTTGGATCCGAGGAGGGCCTGTATAACGAGTTTGCGGTGAAAGCATTTCGTATTTTCTTGATGTTGTGCCCTCTGACTGGGTTTCAGACCGTGGTTGCCGTATATTTGCAGGCGGTGGGCAAGCCCCTCAAGTCGGCGATCTTATCCCTGGCCCGTCAGATTATTTTCTTTGTACCTGCTGCCGTTCTGCTGCCGAAGTTCCTGGGCGTGGTAGGTGTGCTTTGGACAGGGCCTGTGGCCGATGGTCTGGCCTTCCTGCTGTCGGTTGGATTGCTGATCTATGAGAGAAAGCAGTTAAAAGAAATTGAACGGGCGGAATAAGCAAAGAACAATTTGTGTACTGCGAAAGGAGCGATCGTATGAAAAACCGGATTATTACCATCAGCCGTGAGTTTGGAAGTGGTGGACGTACCATTGGCAAAAAAGTAGCAGAAGAACTTGGGATTCCCTGTTATGACAGTGAACTGATTGAGAAAGTGGCATCGGAGAGCGGATTTGATGCCAATTACATCAAGGATGCGGGAGAGTATGCTCCTGGCGGATTTCTCTCCTCGGCGTTTTCCCACCGCTCCTCCGGACCCAATAATGCGGATTATTTGTGGAAAATCCAGTACAAGATCATTACTGAATTGGCGGAGAAGGGACCCTGTGTCATTGTGGGACGGTGCGCGGACTATATTCTTCGAGAGAGAGCAGACTGTCTGCTGGTGTTTATCCACGCAGATTTAGCCTTCCAGGCGGAGCGGATCGTCAAGGAATATGGAGAGCGGGAGGAATCCCCGGAGCAGCGCTTGAAGGACAAGGACAAGCGCCGCGCAGCCTATCATCGCTTCTATACCAATATGAAGTGGGGACACGCACAAAATTATGATGTTACTCTGAACAGCGGGACGCTTGGAATTGATAAGTGCGTGGATATTATTAAAGATCTCTATTGAGGTGATGTACAGGGAAGAGAACCGTAAGGTTTCTTTTCATGTCCAATCATCCTTTTCAGAAGAAAAAAGAAGCCGCCCTTCCCAAAGCGGGAAGGGCGGCAAATATTTAGGCGGTGTGATGGTCGTGGCAGTGACAGCCGCTTCCGCAGTTGCCGGGGCAGCCTGCGCAGTGCTTGCCTGCCTTGTGATCTTTCCACATGGCGCGGCCGGCCAGGCCTGCGCCCAAAATTACGATTGCTAATACAATGAAAGTTCCCATAATAAACTCCTTGATCTTATGCGCGGCTGACCGAGCGGCGGGCGGAGAGCTGCTCCTGCTCACTGGGACGGTAGCCTTTGCGCACCAGCAGATAGATAATAGCGGCCAGAGCCAGGATGGCGGCGATGGTGCCGGCGCCAAACGCTACTTCACCAAGGGCCAGGCCAACCAGCTGATAGACAATGAGAGAAACCACATAGGAGAAACCGCACATGTAGCCGATGGCAGCCAGAGCCCACTTGGGATTGTTCATCTCCCGCTTGATGGCACCCATCGCGGCAAAGCAGGGGGCGCATAGCAGATTGAAGATCATGAAGGCGTAGGCGGCCACGGCACTGTAAGCGGTGGCGATCTCCAGGCTCAGATTGCCCGGATAGAGCACGCCGAAGGTGGAGACCACCTCCTCCTTGGCGATAAGACCGGTGACGGTGGCAACAGTGGCCTGCCAGGTACCAAAGCCAAGGGGAGCGAAGATGAAAGCGACCGTCTTGCCGATGGAGGCCAGCAGGGAGTCGTTATTGTCGGCTACCATGCCAAAGCCGTCCGCAGTGAAGCCAAATCCCTGGAGGAACCAGAGAATGATGGAGCTGAGCAGGATGACGGTGCCGGCCCGCTTGATGAAGGACCAGCCGCGCTCCCAGGTAGCGCGAAGGACGTTGCCACGGGTGGGGACATGATAAGCGGGCAGCTCCATGACAAAGGGAGCGGGCTCACCGGCGAAGGCCTTGAACTTCTTCAGCATGACGCCGGAGATAATGACCGCTGCCACACCGATGAAGTAGGCGGAGGTAGCGACCCAAGAGGAGCCGCCGAACAGAGCGCCGGCAAACAGGGCGATGATGGGCATCTTGGCGCCGCAGGGGATAAATGCGGTGGTCATAATGGTCATCTTCCGGTCGCGGTCCTGTTCAATGGTCCGGGAGGCCATGATGCCGGGGACGCCGCAACCGGTGGCCACCAGCATGGGAATAAAACTCTTGCCGGACAGGCCGAAGCGGCGGAAGATCCGGTCCATGATAAAGGCGATACGAGCCATGTAGCCGCAATCCTCCAGCAGAGCCAGCAGGAAGAAAAGCACCAGCATCTGAGGCACAAAGCCCAGAACAGCGCCCACACCGCCCACAATGCCGTCCAGCACCAGGCCGGAGACGACCTCGTTGCAGCCGATGCTGTTGAGGAGGTTCTCGACCAAGACAGGGATGCCAGGTACCCAGGTGCCATACTCCGTGGGATCGGGCTCCTCAACGGTAAGGGCCTCTTCAAAGTGGGAGAGGTCCACGGTCTCGGTGGTGGTGACGCCGGTCTCATCGTCATAGAAGTAGACGTCGGTGGTGAGATCAGCGGTCTGAGCGGCAAAGGCCTGGATCATAGCATCGTCCAAGGTGCCATCTTCCCGGGCGGCAGTAAACTCACTGGTGTCCACGCCGGCCTTTTCCGCCGCGGCCAGGAAGCCCTCAATCACAGTATTGGCCTCCTCGTGAGCACCAGAGGCCTCTTCCCAGGCCTCTGTGTCTGCGGTGAAGGGGACAAACCAGCCGTCTCCAAACAGGCCGTCGTTGGCCCAGTCAGTGGCTTTGGTACCAATAGAAACCGTCCAGCTTCCCATGGAGATGGCGTAAACCAGAGCCATGATCACCACAAAGATGGGCAGGGCCAGGATACGGTTGGTGACGATCTGGTCAATACGGTCGGAGGGAGTCAGGCCGGTGCGGGCCTTTTTCACTACGCTGCCAATGATGGAGGTGATGTACTGATAGCGCTCATTGGTGATGATGGATTCACCGTCATCGTCCAATTCTTCTTCGCAGGCAGCGATAGTTTCCTGAATCTCAGCGGGCAGCTTCATGCGTCCCTCAAGGGAAGCCAAGACCTTTTCATCTTTCTCAAACAGTTTGATAGCGTACCAGCGCAGCTGGCTGGCATCCACATGGCCGGAGATATTATTTTCAATTACTTCCAGCGCCTGCTCCACCCGCTTCTGGAACGAATGAACCGGACGGAAGGGCTCCTTTAGAGAGGCCACCTCAATCGCCTTGTTATACAGCTCCTTCAGTCCGGAGCCCCGCAGCGCAGAGACCTCAATGACCGGGCAGCCCAGCTTTTCCGACAGCTTGATGCTGTTGATTTGGTCGCCGCGCTTTTTGATAACATCCATCATGTTCAGCGCGACCACCACAGGGATCCCCAACTCCAGGACCTGAGTGGTGAGGTAGAGGTTGCGCTCAATGTTGGTAGCGTCCACCAGATTGATGATCACATCAGGATGTTCATTGAGCAGGTAGTTTCGGCTGACCACCTCTTCCAAGGTGTAAGGGGAGAGGGAGTAGATGCCGGGCAGATCAGTGACAGTGACATCGGGATGTCCTTTCAGTTTGCCTTCCTTCTTTTCTACTGTAACGCCAGGCCAGTTGCCCACATATTGGTTGGCTCCGGTCATGGCGTTGAACATGGTGGTTTTGCCGCAGTTTGGGTTGCCCACCAGTGCCATGCGAATGGACATGATTGCTTCCTCCTTTTAATTAGCTTATGCTAATCCATAGACAAAAATAAAAGCGGTCAAACAGAACCGGTGGAATTACTCCACCAGGATCATATCTGCATCCGCCTTGCGCAGAGAAAGCTCGTAGCCTCGGACGGTCACTTCGACCGGATCGCCCAGAGGAGCCACCTTGCGCACAAAAATGCTGGTACCTTTGGTGATTCCCATGTCCATGATCCGGCGCTTGACGGGGCCTTCTCCCTGCAGCTTTTGTACGGTGACGGTTTCACCGCACTTGACCTGCTTGAGTGTCTTACTCATCGCTATGTTCTCCTTTCCAACCACATCCAAAGCACGTCATACCATAATGCGGTTTGCCATGCTTTGGCTGATAGCCACCCGGCTATCCTTTACATTAACGATCAGATTTCCATTGAGCTGAGCGATTACTGTAACGGGCTGCCCAACGGTAAAACCCAGATTCTCCAGAAATCGACGGGTCTCATCCTTGCCGCGAATGGCCTTAATATTTGCCACGCAGCCAGTTTGCGAGAGGGAGAGGGGCATAATAGGAATCACTCCTTTCTCAGTATAGATATTTTATAGTTTGCAGTGCCTAACCAATTAACAGGGTAAGTTTACCACCGCTAACCATGGTTGTCAATAGCTAACTGAATTTTAAGTATCTGTTTTCATTGACTTTTTTTCTGCAGTTGGGTATGATTATATGTGCTGAGTATAGGGTTCAGCAGCTGTAGAATATCATCCAAAGGAAAAGTTGATATGCGGGTATGGCGGAATTGGCAGATGCGCAGGATTTCGGTGCTGTCACCTCAGTGGAGAATTACCGTTCCATTTCTGGTGCCCGCGATCTTTAAAACTGAATATGCGCCTGTGATGGAATTGGTAGACATGCGAGATTTAGGTTCTCGTGCAGCGATGCGTGTGGGTTCGAGTCCCTTCAGGCGCACCATGACGAGTGTTCTTATAGCATTTGAAGCGCTGTAAGAACGCTTGTCTTTTTTTGTTATTTTTATTCAGCAACTTTGGCTAGGATGTAGTTAACGAATGCGCCTTTTCAGACCGGATTTTAGAGAGAACTTGGTTTACAGTACGTCTGAGAAATGTTTTGGCTGGTCAATCAACGTGGATATCCATTTCAGTCTAATCGTACCGAGACGGATGTCTGCATTCGTAGTAAGTCAATTTTAAGCTCTATTTTATGGTCCTATTTTCCCCAATAATATAAAGAAAAATTATTTCGCGCTGTATGGTAGGAAGTTTCTCCAAAGCTTTTTGGATAGAAATGGAATAAAGAACTATGTCGTCAAGCTATGGAGAGAAATTGCTTTGCTCGTTTGATATGGTATCAACCGATAGAGTTCGGTTGTGAAATCTAAAGTCGCCCATACACTTATTGTGTGCGATCGCAAAAATATTGCTATTGAATTTTTCCAAGGATGATAGCTTCCTATGTTTTGTATCACAGCAACAAACACATCTTGGGTGATATCATAAGCATCTTGTTCATGCCCAATCATTTTAAAAGTATATCCGTAGATACGGGAATACCAACGCCGTATCAAAATATCCAGTGCACTTCTGTTACCAGATTTGATGCCACGTATTAAATCAAAGTCGCTGTATTCCATCGACTCACCACCTTGTACATAAGTATAACGAAATGGTGCTAAGAAAAGGATGAACACTTTTCAGAGAAATCCAAAATAGAAGGTGACCGTAGGACAAGGGCAAATTACCTACAACACGCCTTTGCAAAGTTGATTCTGTCATGGCGTTTGTGGTATAGTGAGGCAATAGGACGGCCTGCGGGTCGAACTGTCAGACCAATGGATGGGCGGGATCATGAAGATGAGCGCAGAGATCATGATTGTGGACGATGAGGCAGCCATTGCCGACTTGGTAGATGTCTATTTGAAAAATGAAGGATACACAGTCCACAAATTTTATACTGCCACACAGGCGCTGGAATGTGTGGAGCAGAAGCGGCTGGATCTGGCCATTCTGGATGTGATGCTTCCGGATATGGACGGATTTACGCTCTGCCAGAAGATCCGGGAGAGGCATCTCTTTCCCATCCTGATGCTCACCGCGAAGGTGGAAGATATGGACAAAATCACCGGCCTTACCCTGGGGGCGGACGACTATATTACAAAGCCCTTCAATCCTTTGGAGTTGGTAGCGCGGGTAAAGACCCAGCTGCGGCGCTACACCCGCTACAACCCAAGCAGCGGCTGTGGAGAGGAGATCCCCCAGGAGTACGACATTCGGGGACTACAGATTTCCAAAGCCAATCATAAGTGCTTTCTTTTTGAGGAAGAGCTTTCCCTTACACCTTTGGAATTTTCTATCCTTTGGTACCTGTGCAGCCGGCAGGGCCAGGTGGTGTCAAGCGAGGAGCTTTTTGAGGCAGCTTGGGGCGAAAAGTTTATGGACAGCAACAATACTGTTATGAGCCACATCGCCCGCTTGCGGGAAAAGATGCACGAGAACAGCCGCAAGCCGAAATTTATCAAGACGGTTTGGGGGGTGGGATATACCATTGAGTAAACAGCGGATTCAAAAAGAGCGGGAAGAGCGGGGAAAACGGGCTGGCCTGCGTACCTGGGCGCTTTACCTGCTGGCTCTGGCTGCCTGGGTGACGGCGGTGATCGCCCTGGCTTTGCTGGGCTTCTTGGTGTGCTCCCGATTTACCTGGTATGAGAACAATCCCCTCTATCAATTTCTTGACTGGGTGCGGGATTATATCGTGTTCGTCTGCATCGTGGTGGTATTGGCGGGTTGGGTGGTCATCAGCTATTATTTTATTGCACGCTCTGCCCGGGATTTGGAGTGGCTGCTCTCCGGGGCGGAGGAACTGGCCCATCCTACAGATGCTCCGATCCGTCTGCCGCAAGGACTAAAAAATGCCGAGGACCAGCTGAATCTGGCCCGGGAACAGGCTCTGCGGGCCGCTCAGGCGGCCATAGATGCCGAGCAGCGGAAAAGCGACCTGGTGGTCTACCTAGCCCACGACCTAAAAACACCCCTTACCAGCGTTATCGGGTACCTCACCCTTCTGCGGGACGAGCCAGAGCTCTCCCCGGCCATGCGGGCGCGCTATACCGGTGTGGCCTTGGAGAAGGCTGAGCGGTTGGAGGACCTCATCAATGAATTCTTTGATATTACCCGCTTCAGCCTTACCCATTTGGAACTGGAGAAGGGAGACACCGATCTGAAGCGGATGCTGGAGCAGATGTGCAGCGAGTTTGGACCGGTCCTGGCCCAGAGGGGGATGACCTGCCAGTTGGACCTGCCCGGGGAGCTGCGGGCGGTCTGTGATTCGGACAAAATAGCCCGGGTTTTCGATAATCTGCTCAACAACGCCTGCCACTATGCCTACTCCGATTCAGTTCTTCGAGTGGCAGCCCGGGCAGAAGAGACAAAAATCGTGATGACCTTCTGCAACGCCGGCCCTACTATTCCCCCGGAAAAGCTTGCCCGGATGTTTGAGCAGTTTTTCCGTCTGGATACCTCCCGGGGCACCCGCACCGGAAACGCCGGACTGGGTTTGGCTATCGCCAAAGAGATCGTGGAGGCTCACGGTGGCACCATTACCGCTCGGAGTGGGGGAGAAGAGGTGCTCTTCACGGTTACTTTACCTCGGTAAGAAAATTGTAAGAATTTCTACAAAAAATTGCAGTAATTTTAAAAGAGAGTGTTCATACACGCGGCGCCTTGTTTTGTTACCATTTTGGTAGCGAAACAAGGCGCTTTTTGATAGGAGGTTTTTGTGTATGAACCGTATTTTGATTTTCTTTGGCGGTTGCTCCACCGAATACGGTGTGTCTCTCCAGTCAGCCCATGCGGTACTGACCCACCTGGATCGGAGTAGATTTGAGCCCCTGCTGGTGGGCATCACTCAGAGCGGCGGCTGGCTCTATTACACTGGCGCACCCGACAACATCCCCGCTGATCGCTGGCAGGGAACTGAATGTGTCCCTTGTACCCTGGTCCTCAGCCGAGGAGTGTCCCACCTGCTCCTGTTGGACGGCAGTGGCACCCAACTATCTTTTGACGCAGCTTTTCCGGTGCTCCACGGCAAGAACGGGGAGGATGGCACCCTCCAGGGGCTGCTGGAGTTGGCAGGGATCCCGGTTATCGGCTGCGGCGCGCTGTCCTCTGCCTTGAGTATGGACAAGGACCGGGCCCACAAGCTGGCCGCCCTGGCCGGAGTGAAGGTGCCCCGCAGCGCAGTGTTCCGCCGGGGAGCGGGGATGGATGAAATCAAAGCGGCAGCAGCGGAACTGGGCTATCCCCTTTTCGTGAAGCCCGTCCGGGCTGGGTCCTCTTTTGGTATCACCCGGGTCACCGGCCCGGAGGGGCTGCCCGGGGCGGTAGCCGCCGCTTTTGCCAACGACCGGGAACTGCTGCTGGAGGAGGCTATCCCAGGTTTCGAGGTAGGCTGTGCCGTACTGGGTACCGATGAGCTCACTGTGGGCGCGGTGGATGAGATCGAACTCTCCCAGGGCTTCTTCGACTTTGAAGAAAAGTACACCCTGAAAACCTCCACCATCCACTGCCCCGCTCGCATTCACCCCCTAAAGGCGGCGGAGATCCAGGCAGTGGCCAAGGCCATCTACCGTGCATTGGACTGCAAGGATTTTGCCAGGGTGGACCTGTTCCTCACCCCGGAAGAGGAAATCGTCTTCAATGAGGCGAATACCATACCCGGCTTCACCGCCCACAGCCGCTATCCCAACATGATGAAAGCGGCGGGGCTGGATTTCACCACCCTCATCACCCGCATCATCGAGGCGGAGGTGGGCGTATGAGAACCCTTGCACAGACCACCGGCGCTCTGTTGCTGGTAAACGCTGCCCACTCCATGGCAACCTCCGCCTCGCCGGACTTGGTCTGCGTGGATCCCCGTTGGCCAGGGGTCCAGCTGGAGCGGCGGGCAGCGGGACTCCTCAACGCCTGCATCCGGGCGGTAGGAGGCGAACATGTCATCGTTCCAGTATCCGGCTGGCGCAGCCAAGAGGAGCAGCAGGCCATCTGGGATGATACTTTGGTCAAGGAAGGAGAGGCGTTTACTCGGCAGTATGTGGCCCTCCCCGGGTGCAGCGAACATCAGACCGGTCTGGCCATTGATCTGGGCTTGGCATCGGAGGAGATCGACTTTATCCGCCCCAATTTCCCCTATAGCGGTGTGTGCGGTGCCTTCCGGAAGCAGGCGGCGGATTATGGCTTCATTCTGCGTTATCCCGCCGGGAAAGAGGCGGTCACCGGTATTGCCTGCGAGCCATGGCATTTCCGCTATGTGGGCGTGCCCCATGCGAGGTTCATGGCTGAACAGGGGATCGTTCTGGAGGAATACATGGAGATACTGCGCCGAGACTTTTCCCAGCGGCCTCTGACTGTCTGCGCAGCCTCCCACATGTTCCATATCTGGTATTGTAACGAGGCAGTCCGTGAGGATCTGCTCTCAGGACCCGGAAGCTACTGTCAGGTGTCGGAGGACAACTGCGGCGGCTTTGTGGTTACCACTTGGAGGTGAGAGGTCGTGTCTTTGCGGAAATTTTTTACTGACTGGTCCAAAGGAGACCGAATGACGGGCTTCTGGTGCCTTTACCGCCTGCGGAACCGGGCAAAGCGGAAGATGATCCGGGATATTTTAACTTTTTTCTTCAACCGCAGCGCCCGACGGCACGGAGGCTATGTGGGGCCCGGCGCTGTGATCTTGGGAGAACCGCTGCTGCCACACGGACTCCACGGAGTCTATATTTCCCGTTTCGCCACCATAGGCGCGGGATGTCGGATCTATCAGAATGTCACCATCGGGGAGGTAAAGCGTCGGGCCCCTGTTGTGGGAAATGGGTGTCTCATCGGAGCGGGTGCAGTGCTGGTGGGGGATATCCGCATCGGCGACGGAGTAAAGATCGGCGCAGGAGCGGTGGTGTGTCAGGATGTTCCGGCGGGATGCACCGTAGTGGCCCAGCCGCCCCGGATTTTGGAAGGGGGAGCGGGATATGCGTGAGGAAATAAGTCGGGCCTGGCGGGAAGTGGATCTGAACGCTTTGGCCTATAACGCCCGAACCCTCCAGGCAGCCTTGGATTCCAGCTGCTACCTGATGGCTGTGGTAAAGGCTGATGCATATGGACATGGGTCAATCCCTGTGGCCCGGCGGTTGGAAGCAGAGGGAGTGAAGGCCTTTGCAGTGGCCTGCCTGGAGGAAGGAATCGCTCTGCGGAGGTCGGGTATCCAGGGAAAAATCCTGATTCTGGGCTACACGCCGCCGGGTATGGCATTCCAGATTTGCCGGTGGAAGCTCGTCCAGACGGTAGCAGATGAGGATCACGGCCGAGCGCTGGCCGCCCAAGGTGTGCCGCTCTCAGTCCACTTGGCTTTGGATACGGGTATGCATCGCCTGGGGATTCCGGCGGAGGACCATAAGGCTTTGCAACATTTATATGAATTGCCAAATCTGAATATCGAGGGGGTATTTTCCCATTTGTGTGTGTCGGACAGCCTGGAAGCGGAGGATATGTCCTTTACCTGCACGCAATTAGAACGATTTTACGCAACAGTTCGATGGCTCAAGACCCACGGCCTGGACACGGGAGCAATCCACATCCAGGCAAGCTACAGCATCTGGAATCTGCCGCCTCAGCCATGTTCCTGGGCACGGGCAGGAATCGCCCTTTACGGTGTCTTCAGCAATGATGCCCACACAGAACGAAAGCTGGATCTGAACCCAGTGCTTTCCCTGCGCGCCCGGGTAGCTTCGGTGCGCACCCTCCTGCCCGGCGAGGGAGCAGGATACGGCTTGGCCTTTTGGGCGGATCAAATGCGGAGGTTGGCAGTGGTTACCATCGGCTATGCCGACGGCCTGCCTCGCAGCCTGTCCCAGCAAGGGGGAGAGGTACTGCTTCACGGAACGCGCTGTCCTATGGTGGGGCGAATGTGCATGGATCAGCTGATGGTGGATGTGACCGATGTGCCTTGCGTGAAGCCCGGTGATGTGGCAACAATCATTGGAACAGATGGAGGAGAAGTGATTCGGGCAGAAGATGTGGCTGGGCAATGCGGTACGATCACTAACGAACTCCTTTCCCGACTGGGACAACGTCTGCCGATTGTTGCAGACTGACGGAACCATATCGGTTCATAGAATTGTTGTTTGTCACTGGGGTGACATCACCTTTAGGTTCCTGTGAAGCGATTCGTGTGGGTTCGACCCCCACTACCCGTACCACGTCGGAGCAAGCTTTATAGCGCTTGCTCCGACTTTTGTTACAAAAGTCAGAGCGCGCTCATGCCGTTGCTCCTCCTTTCCAAATCGAACCCGCTTCGCTGGGCTTCAATTTAGTTTTGGGTGCAAACTTGGAAACTGCGGCATCTATACTGTTTCAATATTCCAAAAAGAGAGACACACCAAGCGGTGTGTCTCTCTTTTTGGTGATGCAGATTCCAACGGGATCTGCATCACCTGCGGACAGGTTTTGTCGAATGTGAGAGAGACTTTGGAGGAAGGTGAACTGGAGCCGCAAATATATTGACACAGGTACAGGTTTCTGTTACAATATCGTGCGTTAGGTATAGCTAACCGCGTTGCGGTTAGCTATTATTATGATTATCAGTTAGCTATAGCTAATGAAATGAGGTCTAAACGGATGATTAACAAACGGCTGATACACATCATGGGTAAGAGCAGAAAATATGTGTCGGCACAGGTGCTTTTCCAGTGGATTTCTTTACTTTGCAATATTGTATTGATGTCTGGAATTGCGCTTTTCTTAAGCCAGCTTTCTGCTGGGGGCAACCCGGAAGTGTGGAAAAAAATGATATGGATTCTTCTGTCTGCCCTGGTCATACGGTACGCATGCACAACCCTGGCAAGCCGGATGAGCCATCGCGCCGCGAAGCAAGTAAAAGAACAGCTGCGCACTATGATTTATGAAAAGCTGCTGCATCTGGGCCTGGCGTATCAGCAAAAAGCTCGGACCTCTGAGGTGGTTCAGCTGGCGGTGGAGGGTGTGGATCAGTTAGAGGTGTATTTTGGGTCGTATCTTCCCCAGTTGTGTTATTCAATTCTTGCGCCGTTGACACTGTTTGCGGTTTTGAGCTTTGTCAGCCTGCCCTGCGCAGTTATCTTATTTCTATGTGTTCCGCTGATTCCCATTACGATTGTGGCAGTACAGCGCTTTGCCAAGAAGCTTCTGGGCAAATACTGGGGAGAGTACACCTCTTTGGGCGATTCCTTTCTGGAAAATCTGCAGGGGCTCACGACCCTTAAAATTTATCAGGCAGACGCTCATCAGCATCAGGTGATGAACGAGCAGTCCGAACGCTTCCGCAAGATTACTATGAAAGTGCTGTCCATGCAGTTAAACTCTATCATAGTTATGGATCTTATTGCCTACGGCGGAGCCGCTGTGGGGATTATCCTGGCGGCATGGCAATTCCACGCAGGACACCTGTCCTTGTTCGGCGTGTTGCTGATGATCCTGCTGGCGGAGGAATTTTTCCTGCCCATGCGGCTTCTGGGATCGTTTTTCCACATCGCCATGAACGGAATGGCGGCATCAGATAAACTCTTTGCCTTGCTTGATCTTCCGGATACCCAGGCCGGAACCCGCACGTTCCCTGACGACTGCACGGTGGACTGTAAGAATTTGCAGTTTGGTTATGAAGAAGGGCGGGAGATTTTGAATGGTATCCGCTTTTCTGCATTGCCCAGTAGCTTTGTTGCACTGGTGGGCGAGAGTGGGTGCGGCAAATCTACACTGGCTGCCATCCTGACAGGACGTATCCGGGGATTCCGGGGGGAGTGCACCATCGGCGGGATTCCTGTGCTGGACATTGCGGGGGATTCTTTGATGGCAAACATCACCTATGTTGGACATCAGAGTTATTTGTTCCGGGGGACTGTAAGAGATACCTTGAAGATGGGCAATGCCGAGGCGACGGATGCTGATTTCTGGCGTGTGCTGGAACAGGTAAAGCTGGCGGACTTTTTGCGGGAGCAACAGGGGTTGGACACAGAGCTGGAGGAAAACGGAATCAATCTTTCCGGTGGACAACGCCAGCGTTTGGCAGTTGCCCGGGCGCTGCTCCATAACACGCCCATCTACATCTTTGACGAGGCCACCTCTAATATCGATATAGAAAGCGAAAATGCCATTATGGAACAAATCAAAGGTCTTGCCCGGAATAAAACCGTCATTCTGATCTCTCACCGACTGGCCAATGTGGTAGATGCCAATCAGATTTATGTGTTGCGGCAAGGCGTTATTTCTGAACAAGGAACCCATGAGGAACTACTTTCCAAGCGGAGCGAGTATGCCCGCTTGTGGAATGCCCAGCAGCAGCTGGAGGCTTACGGAAAGGTGGCGGAAAGATGAAGCGATCTGGAATTCAGGTAATGGCCAGCCTGGTTGGTCTGGTAAAACCTCTGACCGGATATATGAGTCTGGCTGTGCTTCTGGGACTTCTGGGCCATCTGTGTGCCACTGCCATCACTGTATTGGGTGGATTTGTGGTATTGTACACACTGGGTATGGAGCAGCGTCTATCCCTTCTGACACTATTCCTCTTGATCGGTCTTTGTACCCTGCTGCGGGGCATGCTGCGCTACGGCGAACAGACCTGTAATCATTTTATCGCCTTCAAGCTGCTGGCCTTGCTGCGGGATCGTATTTTTGCCGTCTTACGCTGCCTGTGCCCGGCAAAGCTGGAAGGTAAGAATAAGGGAAACCTCATCAGTGTTATTACTTCGGACATCGAACTGTTGGAGGTATTCTACTACTTTATTAACTCCATGGTCACCATCAGCGCCCTCATCTTCATTGCCGGCGCCCGCACCATGGTGCTGACCACTATGATCAAGCAGCTGCAGTACGTCAACCGCTTCAACGAGGTGTTTGTACTCTCCCTGCTGATTCTGGCAACCAACCTGGCCGCCAAGGCTCTGTTCTCCCGACTGGCTGGGTACCGATCCAAACATAGTACGAAAAACGTAAAAAAGGAAGGGATTAAGTGATGAATTACAAGAAAATGATGGCTCTGGGCCTGTCTGCTGCTCTTTGCATGTCCATGCTGGCCGCCTGCGGCGGAAACGGAGGTTCCTCCAACGGCGGAGAAGAGCAGGTGGTTATTTACTCCAATGCTGACGAAGAGGCGGTCACCGCCATGCAGAACGCTCTGGACAACAACGGCTACAAAGGAAAATACATCTTCCAGACCTACGGCACCTCCGAGCTGGGCGGCAAGCTGCTGGCTGAGGGTACCAATCTGGAAGCGGACCTGGTGACCATGAGCACCTTCTATCTCCAGAGCGCTCAGGAGCAGAACAATATGTTCCTGCCTCTGACCTTTGAGGTCAACACCCTTACCGAGGTTCCCGACTACACTGCCCCCATCACCTCTCAGGAGGGAGCCATCATCCTCAACACCGAGCTGATGGCCTCCGAAGGACTGCCCACCCCCACCAGCCTGAAGGATCTGGCCGACCCGGTCTACGCCGGACAGGTGGCGGTCACGGATATTCAATCCTCCTCCACTGCTTGGCTGCTCATTCAGGCTCTGGTAGATGCCTATGGAGATGACGGTGCCCAGGAAGTGCTCTCCGGCATCTATGACAACTGCGGCGCTCACATTGAGACCTCCGGTTCCGGTCCTCTGAAGCTGTGCCGCGCCGGTGAGGTGGCCATTGGCTTCGGCCTGCGCCACCAGGCAGTGGCCGACAAGGCCGATGGTATGCCCATCGACTATGTGGATCCCGCCGAGGGCAACTTCTCCCTCACCGAGTCCGTGGCCGTGCTGGATAAGGGAGAGGACACCAATCCTCTGGCTATGGAGATGGCCCAGTGCATCATCGAGAATGGCCGGGAGGAGCTGCTCCAGACCTATCCCAATCCTCTCTATGAGGGCGAGACCGCCGATCCTGCCAACCAGTCCGCCAATCCCTCCGTCTTTGACGAGCCTCTGACCTTTGAACTGTTCCAGGCCCACCAGCAGCTGTCCGAGGCTGCCAAGGGCTGATTGAAAGGAGTTTTCATACCATGAATACTTATAAATTGCTGACCCCCGGTCCTTTGACCACTACCGATACCGTAAAGCGGGAGATGATGGTAGACCGCTGCACCTGGGATGATGACTACAAGGTGGTCACCCAGAAGATCCGCCGTCAGCTGCTGGAGCTGGCCCACGTCTCCGAGGATGACTACACCGCCGTGCTGATGCAGGGCAGCGGCACCTTCGGAGTGGAGAGCGTGCTTACCAGCGTGGTGGGTGAACAGGACAAGGTGCTCATCTGCTCCAACGGCGCCTATGGCAAGCGTATGACCGACATCTGTACCCACAGCCGCGTCCCCTTTGTCCATTATGCCCAGGACTACGACAAGGTGCCTGACGCCGCCCATGTGGCCCAGCTGCTGGCCCAGGACCCCTCCATCACTCACGTAGCCATGATCCACAGCGAGACCACCAGCGGTATCCTCAACGATATCCAGTCGGTGGGCAAGGTGGTCCGGGATGCCGGCAAGACCTTTATCGTGGACGCGATGTCCTCCTTCGGTGGGGTAGATATCCCGGTGGCCGACTGGGGCATTGACTTCCTGGTGTCCAGCGCCAACAAGTGCATCCAGGGCGTGCCCGGCTTCTCCTTCATCCTGTGCCGCCGGGACAAGCTGCTGGCCAGCGAAGGCAAGGCCCGCTCCCTCTCTCTGGATCTGCTGGACCAGTGGAAGGGAATGGAAAAGGACGGCAAGTGGCGCTTTACCTCGCCCACCCATGTGGTGCTGGCCTTCTCCAAGGCTCTGGATGAGCTGGCCCAGGAGGGTGGCATCCCCGCCCGGAGCCGCCGCTACACGGAAAATAACCGCCTGCTCATTGAAAAGATGCGCGCCATGGGCTTTGCTACCTACATTGACGGCAGCCACCAGGGTCCCATTATTACCACCTTCTTCTATCCCGCCGGTGTATCCTTCCGGTTTGAGGAGTTCTACCGTTACATCAAGGAGCGGGGCTACGCCATCTACCCGGGCAAACTGACCGAGATGGATACCTTCCGCATCGGCAACATCGGGGAGATCTATCCCGAGGACATTGATAAACTGACCGGCATCATTGCCGCCTTCCTGAAGGAGAGAAAGGAGCAGATCGCATGATTGAAGCGGTAATTTTTGACTGGGCAGGTACTACGGTGGACTACGGCTGCTTTGCTCCTGTGAAGGCCTTCATGGAGGCTTTTGCCCACTACGGGGTGCCGGTTACTATGGAAGAGACCCGCAAGCCCATGGGTATGCTCAAGCGGGATCACATCCACACCATGCTGCACATGGAGCGCATCGCCGCTGAGTGGAAGCGGGTCCATGGCCATGAGGCCACAGAGGAGGACGTGGACGCCGTGTATGCTCAGTTTGAGCCCAAGCTGTTCTCCATTCTGGACCAGTATGCCGATCCAAAGCCCTTTGCGGTGGAGACGGCGGCCAAACTGCGGGAGATGGGACTGAAGATCGGTTCCACCACCGGGTATACCGACGCGATGATGAATATTGTTGTGCCGAAAGCAGCTCAGCAGGGCTATGCGCCTGATGTCTGGATCAGTCCTGACGGAGCAGAAGGAAAGGGCCGCCCCTATCCCTATATGATCTTTGCCAATATGCAGAAGCTGGGTGTTACCTCAGTTCGAAATGTGGTGAAGGTAGGAGATACCATCTCCGATGTGAAAGAGGGCGTCAACGCCGGTGTTTGGACGGTGGGCGTCGTTGAGGGCAGCTCGGAGCTGGGGCTGAGCCAGGAGGAATTTGAGGCTCTGACTCCCCAGGAGCGGGAGGCTGCCTGCCGGAAGGTCGAGGAGAGCTTCCGGGAAGAGGGAGCCCAATTTGTGATCCGAAACTTGTCTCAGCTGCCGGAGCTGATCTGTGCGCTGGGAAATTAAAAAACAGAAGTAAGGGCCGCATTGCAGTCGGAATGTTCCGGCTGCAATACGGCCCTTTCGGCATTTGCATGGGATAACGTTTAAAGACTATTTCGAATTGACACGGAACCCAATCAAGCCCTCTTTTTTATAGGCGGTAATAGTTCCACGATGGCTTTTGACAATGGATTGGGCGATGGACAGACCGACCCCAAAGCTGCCGGAAAAAGTACGTACCCGATCGGCGCGGTAGAATCGGTCAAACAGTCGCTCCAGCTCCAGACTGTCTACCTCAGCGTAGGTATTCTCCACCGTCAGGATGGGGTGCCGCCGCTGGTAGAGTCGGACTTGAATCTTGCCTCCGGCATCGCAGTATTTTACCGCGTTGTCCAGCAGAATAGCAGCCAGCTTGCGGATGAGCGCTTCATCTCCGTGGTAAGAGAGGGAGGGGGCAATGTCGCTGAAAAGGATATGGCCCCGCTCCTCAGCCAGATATTGAAATTCAGAGACGGTATCATTGATGGCACCGCTCAGATCAAAATCAGCATAGAGAAGGCGGGCGTCGCTCTCATCCATACGGGACAGAGTAACCAGTTGGTTGATGAGCAGGCCCATACGCTCCCCCTCGCTGCGGATATCATCCAACCATTCATTTTTTCCATATTCCGCTTCCAGAATATCCAGATTGGACAAGATCAGCGTAAGAGGAGTTTTCAGCTCGTGGTTGGCATCAGTGATAAACTGTTTTTGTTTTTCATAGCCTTCCGCCACCGGACGTACTACCCGCTTGGAGATGATGACGGTCAAAGTCAGGATCAATACGGCACTTCCAAGCAGGATAAGAAATATCGTGAACAACATAAGGTTTGTTGTATTCTTGTACATGGTCCCGTTGACGAATACCAGAATTGCCCCATCTTCCGTAGAGGTGATTTTATAGCGGTATTCTGATACCCAGCCCCGCTCTTTTGTGCTGTTCATTGCCTGCGATGCGTAGTGCTCCACTTCCGACTGGGAAATCGTAGAAACGGAATCTATATTGACATCGGTTACTTCCTGCTGCTCGTTGAGCCAAACTGTAAAAAAGCGGGTGCTGAACCGGGTCTCTTCCGTAATGGCGTCGGTATAGAAAAATCGGGAAGGAGTATGCGGTTTAGAGGAATCAAACTCTGGGAAAAAACCGTTGTTTGCTGCGATGGTATCGGTGAGCATGTCCAAAGTCTGGTTCATCTGAACCCGGGTAAGCACTAACAGCAATGAGAGAATAATGGAAAACACGGCAAAAACAGAGATGGTGCTGATACATATAAATTTTTTGCGCAGGCCTCCAATCACGGCTTGACCTCCAGTACATAGCCGGCGTTGCGTATAAAGCGGATCTCCATGGGCGCTCCAATGGCGCTGATTTTCTTGCGCAGATTAGAGATGTGGACCCATACAACGCTGGTGTCGACATTTGTATCCCATCCCCAGAGATGGGTGATAAAACGATCTGTTGGAATAATGGTCCCGGGAGCCTGCATCATCATTTCCAGAATTTGAAATTCCTTGCCGCTGAGCGTCTGGATCTTGTCCTGAAAGACCAGCTGGTAGGTGGAGCGGTTCAGGATAACGGAACCAATAGCAAGCAGATCGGGCAGATAGGTGTCCTTTCGACGGAGCATGGCCCGGATCCGAGCCAAAAGCTCGGCGGTGGAAAAAGGCTTGGGCAGGTAGTCGTCTGCTCCAGCATCCAGACCCTCTACCCGCCGTGAAATTTCTGTGCGGGCGGTCAGGAACAAAGCCGGGGTTTTGATTCCATTCCGACGCAGAGTTTGCAGTACCTGCAGCCCGTCCAAGCCGGGCATCATAATGTCTAAAATCAGTCCGTCATACTCGCCGGTCTGTCCGTACTCCAGGGCGTCTTCTCCGTTAGATACGCCGTCTACACTGAAGCGATTGTGTTCCAAAATATGGACCAGCGATTTCAAAAGCTTGGGATCGTCTTCTGCTACCAGCAACTTCATGTTCTTCACCTCCGGTTGATAATGACATATAAACATACTCCGCTAAAGACAACCTAAAGATGGGCACGGAGAGGAAGCTCCCAGGACAAAAATCACGCAGCACCTGAGGCAAAAATCTGAGGGAATCTTTAGCGGCACTTTAGGTTCATTTGATATTTTGAATAAGCGGAAATGGGCACCCTGGCCGGAAAGACATGAGGCAGGGGCGGTAAAACTTATGCTTGCCATGCAGCGCATCCGGGAAGGAGCAGAGAAAGCAAAGATTGAGCTGTCCAGCATGGTAACCACACAAATCAGCATTCCCTTTATCGCCACGGGAAAACAGGGACCGGTCCATCTGGAGCAGACTCTGAGCCGGACAAAATTTAATGAGCTGACAGATCATTTGGTTCGTCAGACAATGGAACCTGTGAAAGCGGCTCTGGCGGACTCCAATCTGTCTGTGCAGCAGATCAGCAAAGTGCTGATGGTGGGCGGTTCCAGCCGTATTCCTGCGGTGCAGCAGGCAGTCAAAGATCTCATTGGGAAAGAACCGTTCCGAGGAATCAATCCGGATGAGTGCGTGGCGATGGGAGCCTGCCTGCAGGGCGGCGTGCTGATGGGGGCGGTGAAGGGACTGCTGCTGGTAGACGTTACGCCCCTTTCATTGGGAATTGAAACAGTGGGCGGTGTGTGTACACGATTGATTGAGCGCAATACCTCCATTCCTATTACCAAAAGTCAGATTTTTACCACGGCAGCCAGCTTTCAATCCTCAGTAGAAATCCATGTTCTGCAGGGAGAGCGGCCCATGGCCCGGCAAAATAAAAGCCTGGGAAAGTTCAAACTGCATGGTATTCGCCGGGCTCCCCGGGGAGTTCCACAAATCGAGGTCACTTTTGCAATCGACGCCAATGGAATTGTTAACGTGTCGGCAAAAGACCTGGATACCGGGAAGCGCCAGGAAATTACCATTCAAGGGTCGGGTAATTTGAGCCGGGAAGAAGTTGAGCGCTGCATCAAAGAGGCACAGCGCTATGCGGAGGATGACGCCCGGGCCAGGACTGAGGTTCAAGCAGCTGAGCATTTGGAAACGTTGATGTATCGCAGTCAGGAGATTCGGAAGAAGGCTGATAAAGAGCAGAAAAAGCGGTTGGATGAATTGGTAAAAAAAGGAAAACAGGCGTTAAAGCATAAAGATTCTCAACAGATCAAAGAAATCGCTTGTGAACTGGAGAAATTCCTGAATGAGGCAGGCCGCTCTTAGAGGTCTCCGTTCCTGTAATGCGATTTAAAGAGGGCCGCACAATTTGTGCGGCCCTCTTTGTATAGGTGGTCAAACGGTCTCTTTACTTGTGGGCAGACCAATGGTCCAGAATGGTCTGTTGGATACCAGAGGCGGAGATATCTCCCGCCATCAAAGGAGGCGTGCTGCAGTGGGGGGCCAGAGCCTGGGCGGTGACTGGACCGATGCACACACAGACAGGACCCTCTGGGATGGAACCAAAGGTTTTCAGAAAGAAGTCCACCCCGCTGGCACTGGAAAACACAAGATAGTCACTTTGTTGGATCTTTGAGCACAAAGTAGTACAGTCCAGCTCCGGGGCGCGGAGAGTATAGAGGGGGATGTCCTCTGTGTGGGTGTGCTCCGCGAGACGGCGGTACAGCTCCGGAGAGCCCAGAGCAGAGCGAAACAGATATACCGGCTCACCCTGGGGGACGGTGTCCACCAGAGCCTGGGCCAGAGCCTGCGTGGTGTGGACCGGGGGACAAAGGTCAGCATGAATGCCATGGCTAGCCAGGGAGGCTTCGGTAGCTTTGCCAATGGCGGCAAAGCGGCAGGCGTGGAGCTTTCTTAGATCGATGTTCTGTTCCTTCAAACGGTGGAAGAAACAGTCCACTCCGTTCTGGCTGGTGAGCACCACCCAGCGGGGGGCGCCGTCACACAAGGTGTTCAGGTCAAACGAGCAGGGCAGTTCCTCCAATTGAGAGGTCAGAGCAGCAAAGGAGCGGGCACCTAGTGGAGAAAGAGCGTCGTTCAGCCGCTGCTGAAGAATGGGAGTGCCTACCAGCGCCACCTGCACTCCCTCCAAAGGCCGGGCGGAGGAAAAAGTAAGATCCAGTGCGGCGGTTTCCCCTACCACGATCACCGCTGGAGGCTGGACGTTTGCCTGTTCCGCGGCCGCAGCAAGTTGTCCCAGCGGGGCACGGACCGTAGCCGGGTGAGGCGCGCAGCCGCCGGAGACCACAGCGGCAGGAGTTTCCGGAGAGCGGCCGGCAGAGATAAGTCCCTGAGCGATCTCTCCAAGGTGAGACAGTCCCATCAAAAATACAAGAGTACCCTCCAGATTGGCTAGACGGTCAAAGTCATCCCGACCTCCCTGGGCGGTGTGGGCAGTGACCACGTGGAAACCGCGGCTCATCCCCCGGTGGGTCACCGGGATGCCTGCCAGGGCGGGAATGGCGATGGAGGAGGAAATACCAGGAACTACCTGGAAGGGGATACCTGCCGCCTGGAGAGCCAGCGCCTCCTCACCGCCCCGGCCAAAGACAAAGGGGTCGCCTCCCTTGAGCCGGGCCACCCGCAGGCCCTGTTTGGCCAGTTCCACCAGAGTTTGAGAAATCTCCTCCTGGGGAGCGGAATGGCGGCCAAGCCGCTTGCCCATGTAGATGCGCCGGGCCTGGGGCGGAGCGGCCTGAAGCAGCTCGTCAGCAATGAGATCATCGTAGACCACTGCATCGCACTGGCGCAGCAGTTCCAGTCCACGCAGAGTGATCAAGTCGGCCTGGCCGCAGCCTGCGCCGATGAGATAGACGCAGCCGGTAGATTGGTTCATGGAAGTTCCTCCGTTTCAAAGCTGAGTAAAGATTGCGTCTCCTCCCGGGAGAGGGGACCGCCGGCCTGGAGTGCGGCGGCAAAGAGCCGGGAGAGACAGGCAGAGCGCTGGGGTTGGGACAGTGCGCTGCCTTTCAGTTCCTCCCGGACACTATCCATCCAAAGAAGAATATCTTCGAGGTTGCCGGGGAGCAGCCCCTCAATCTGCTCTTTCAAATAGTGGGCAGCGGAAGGACTTTTACCGCCGGTGGAGATGCCCACAGTCAGAGGTCCCCGCCTGACCACGGAGGGGAAGAGGAAAGTGCTTTCCGTTCCAGGGTCGGCCACATTCACCGGAATATTTCGCTCTCGGCACAGTCGGGCAATGCGGCTGTTTAATTCCCGGTCATCGGTGGCGGCAATCACAAAGAAAGCATCCTCCAGCAAGGCGGGGGAGAAGGGTTCCCGCCGCAGGGTCAGACCGGGCAGAGCCTCCAGCTCCGGGAGAACGGAGGGAGCGCACACGGTGAGGTGAGGGCCGTAGGGCAGCAGGGTGCGGATTTTCCGGGCAGCTACCGGACCGCCTCCTACCACCAATCCCTGTTTCTGGTTCAGGTCTATGAAAAGTGGAAAGTAGGCCATGGACGGGCCTCCTTTCAGTCGTAGTAATAGCGCCAGCCGTTGGGAGTATCCACCCGGCGGATATGGGCCTGGAACACCTGGTCCAGGGTGCCGGACTGGAAGACTTCCTCCGGCGAGCCCTGCTGCACCATCTGCCCTTCCTGGAGCAGAACGCAGCGGCCGGAGAAGCGCAGAGCCAGACACAGGTCGTGAAGGACCAGGACCACTGCGGTGCCCTGTCCGGCCATCTGTTGGGCTACGGTCATGAGACTCAGCTGGTGCTGAATGTCCAGATAGGTGGTGGGCTCGTCCATCAGAATGGTCTGGGTCTCCTGGGCCATAGCCATGGACAGATAGACCTTCTGGCGCTGGCCACCGCTGAGACTCTGTACGGGGCTGTCCGCCAGTTCCCAGGCGTCCGAGCGCTCCATGGCGCGCCAGGCGGCCTCATAATCTTCCTTGCGATAGCGTCGGGGATAGGAGAGGTAGGGAAAACGGCCGTGGAGCACCATCTTCCGGGCAGTGATGTTGGGGATGGTGCGGGATTGAGGCATATAGGTGATTTTCTGGGCCATCTGGCGGCGGGTCAGATCCTTGACCGGTACACCGTCCACGGTGATCTGACCGCCGGCCAGAGGATGGAGCCCGGCAATCGTGCGCAAAAGGGTGCTCTTCCCACTGCCGTTGGGGCCAAGCAGAGTAAGCACCTGGCCGGGGCGCAGGGTCAGAGAGATGTCTTCCACCACCAATTTGGAGCCGTACCCGGCGCTGACATGATGAAGCTCAATCATGGATGCGGCCTCCTCTCTGCCGAAGAAGCAGCCAAATAAAGAACGGTCCTCCTGCCAGGGACAGCACGATGCCCACAGGTACCTCAAAGGGAGCAAAGAGCAGCCGGGCGGTCAGGTCGCACAGGGTGAGCAGAGCTGCACCACCAAGGGCACAGGAGAGAAGCAGCGGGCGGCTGTCTTCTCCGATACAGCGGCGCATGATGTGGGGCACAATAAGTCCCACAAAGCCCAAAAGGCCGCAAAAGCTGACGGCAGCTCCTGCCAAAGCGGCAGCCAGGGCCAGAAAGAGCAGACGAAGCTGTTTGACCGGAAGTCCCAGGCTGCGGGCCGTATCGGAACCAAGGGCGAGAATGTCCAATTCGCTGGTCAGAGACAGCAGCAGGATCATGGCAACGAGGATGACCCAGAAAGCGGGGCGCAGCTTGTCAAAGGAGAGATTGGTCAGGCCGCCGATGCGAAAGTCAGAATAGCCCAGGACCGCATCGGGAAAGAAGGTGATCACCGCGTCAATGCCTGCGCTGAAAATGTTGGATACCGCCACACCGGCCAGTACCAGGGTGATGCGGCTGGCTCCTGTGCGCTCTGCGATGAACAGAACCACCAGTACCCCCACCAGGGCTCCCAAAAAGGCGGCCAGAGGGGTCAGCCACAGGGCATAGGGGGCCACAGCCCCCACCAGTACCACCATGAGTCCGGCGCCGGAGTTTACCCCGATAATGTTGGGGGCGGCCAGGGGATTGTGCAGTACGCTCTGGATCACGGCACCGGACACCGCCAGGGCCATCCCAGCCAGCAGGCACCCGGCGGTGCGGGGCAGGCGGGCCAGCAGTACGATATTGGCCTGCGTTGTACCGGTCAGCTGTCCCAGCAGGATCTTGGGCAACAGAGCAGGGGAGACAAACACCGGACCAAAACAGATGCTGGCCAGAGCGGCCAGCACCGTGAGCAGGAGCAGAAATGCAAATACCTTGACGGTACGGGAATTACTGCGGATAGAGAATGTCTGCCAGTTTTTCATAGGCCTCCCCCCAGCGCGCGTTGGGTTTCAGATTGTACAAAGAGTGCTCCAACGTATAGAACCGTCCCTCCTGTACCGCACGCAGGCTCTGCCAGGCGGGATTGGACAGAAGCGTGCGTTCCAGAGTCTGCTGGGCGTCGGTGGGATCGGAGCCCTGGAGGACGACAAAGATGTAGTCGGGATCGGCGGCCATAATGGCTTCCAGGCTCAGGTCCTCCAACAGGGCGCTGTCCTGGTCGGCCACATTGATGCAGCCCAGGTCGGCCAGCATCTCGCCCAGCAGGAAGTCCGTACTGCCCTTTACTTTACAGCTGGAGCCGGTGGCGCGCATACAGAGAATGGTGGGCTGAGAGCCGTCCTGACGGGCCACCGCCTGATCGATTTCCTTGCCGATCTCCTCGCCGTATTGGACATACCGCTCCGGGCATCCGGTGAGCTGGGTACAGATCTCCAGCATGCGCAGATAGTCGGTAAAATTCTGAATGTCAAAATAAGCAACCGGGATGTTGGCCTTCTCCAGGGAATCCTTCATGTCCACATTGGCCGTGGTGTTGCAGCTGGCCAGGACAAAATCGGGCTGGGCAGAGAGAAGCACTTCAAAGTTTGGCTCTTTGATGGCACCCAGGTCTAAAACTGACTCATCCAGTCCCAGGTCAAAGGAAGTCCAGGCGTCGTTGGCAGTGGCCACCAGGGTGGATTGTCCTCCGGCCAGGCACCAGATATCGGCGAAGCTGCCGATGAGAGCGGCCACTCGCTGGGGATGATCCACCGTGACCGTGCGGCCCAGATCATCGGTAAAGGTGACAGCCTGGGATTGAGAGGAAGAAGTATTGGAAGTGGAGCTGCTGCTCTGGGCGCTGTTAGATGAAGCAGGAGCGCAAGCAGTAAGGGAGCAGACTAACAGGATAGCCGCCAGGGGGCGAAGTACAGTTCGATTCATGAAGAGGCCTCCTAATGTGATTTCGGTTCATTTGATCACAGTGGGAGCATGGCCCCCTCTTCTGTGTCACTCACAATACTACTATATTTTTGTTTGGTTCGTCAATTTTTCTTTTCTAATCAGTAGGATTTGAATTTCAGAAGGAAACAAAAATCCCCGGAAGATACAAAGACAGTATCTTCCGGGGACAAACAGATTATTTCCGAGCAGAGTGCTGGTAGTAGTTGATGAGACAGCCGTCGGCCAGGATCTGGCGCTCGGGTGCCGTGAGATGGCCCAGGGAGACGGGGAAGGAAGTAACCGTTCCGTCATGAACGGCGTAGGCGGTGGCCTCCTCGCCGCCCTCCAGCAGTACTTTGCGGATACCGGGAACAAAGACCCAGTCGCCGTTTTCCACCACGTCGGCGGACTTTACCAGGAAGGGCAGCATGCCCCAGTTGATGCAGTTGGAGCGGTAGCGCTTGGTAGCGTACTCCAGAGCCAGGTTGGCGCCAGCCCCCAGCACACGCTGGCAGGAGGCGGCCTGCTCCCGGGCAGAGCCATCGCCGGGCTTGTTGGCATAGATGGTGCTGGCGATGACGGTGTTGGCGGGATCGACATTGAGGCCAGAAGTTTTCAGGGCCTCGTAGACAGAGGCAACCTCGTCGCCGGTGATCTCGCCGGCCTCCCGGTTTTTCTCCAGAGCAAGGATAGCCTTGGCGCGGCCTACATACTCCGGGTCCTTTCGGGACAGGGTGAACTCCGCCAGGCGCAGGGGGTTGGAGCGGTAAGAGGAGGTCTCGCCGGAGGGAATGAGCTCGTCGGTGGTGGTGACGGGGTCGGTGATGTGGCTGACTACCTTCAGCAGGATGTCGTCGCTGAGGGCAGGCATCTTGGGCCAATCCTTGATGTTGGGGCCAAACTTCAGTTCAGCATCGGGTTCCGACTTGCCCCAGCCGTTGTACACCCGCTTGGCATACACGCCGCCGTCAAAGTGGTAGGCGGGGATAGAGTAGTCCACATCCAGCTCGGTGGCGGCAGTGAGGCGGCCGCCGTTGCGGGCGGTAGCGGCGATAGACCGGGCATCCATCAGTGCCACCCCGGCCATCTGGCCCTCGCCGGGCTTGGAGCCTTCCCGGTTGGGGAAGTTGCGGGTGGTGTGGCGGATGGAGAACTCGCCGTTGGCGGGGGTGTCGCCCGCACCGAAGCAGGGGCCGCAGAAGCACTCCCGGATGATAACGCCGGACTCTACCAGTTTGGCAATGGAGCCATTCTTCACCAGTTCCAGATAAGCGGGCATGCTGCCGGGATAGACACTCATCTTGAACGTGCCGTTGCCGCAGCTCTGACCCTCCAGAATGTTGGCCACGGCGCACACATTGTCATAGGTTCCGCCAGAGCATCCGGCCACAATGCCCTGGTCTACGTAGATGTGGCCGTCGGCGTGGAGCTTGCTCATAAGATCCAGATGGGCGGTCTTGGCGATCTGGCTGTTGGCCCGCTCCTCCACCAGGTGAAGAATGTCGGCGGCGTTCTCCTGGAGTTCTTTAATAGTGTAGGTGTAGCCGGGGTGCATGGGCATGGCGATGGTGGGCTCCACGGTGGACAGGTCCACATACACGCAGCCGTCGTAGTAGGCCACATCGGCGGGAGTCAGCTCTGCATACGCATCAGGGCGGCCGTGGAGAGTAAAGTAGTCCTTCACCTTCTCATCGGTGGCCCAGATGGAGGACCAGCAGGTGGTCTCGGTGGTCATCACGTCAATGCCGTTACGGAACTCCACGGGCAGGTTTTTGACGCCGGGACCGACGAACTCCATGACCTTGTTCTTTACGTAGCCGCACTCATACACCTTTCCGATGATGCTCAGGGCCACGTCCTGGGGACCTACGCCGTTTTTCGGTTCGCCGGTGAGGTAGATGGCCACCACTTCCGGATAGGCGATGTCGTAGGTGCGGCCCACCAGCTGCTTGGCCAACTCGCCGCCGCCCTCGCCCACGGCCATAGTGCCCAGAGCGCCGTAACGGGTGTGGGAGTCGGAACCCAGAATCATCCGTCCGCAGCCGGACATCATCTCCCGGTTGTAGCTGTGGATGACGGCCAGGTTGGTGGGGACGTAGATGCCGCCGTACTTTTTGGCGGCGGACAGGGCGAACATGTGGTCGTCCTCGTTAATGGTGCCGCCCACAGCGCACAGGGAGTTGTGGCAGTTGGTGAGCACGTAGGGCAGGGGGAACTCCTTCATGCCGGAGGCCCGGGCGGTCTGGATGATGCCCACATAGGTGATGTCGTGGCTGGTCATGGAGTCAAACTTCAGGGAGAGCTGCTCCATGTCATCCACGGTGTTATGGGCCTTCAGGATGGAGTAGGCCATGGTGCCCTTCTTGGCCTCGTCCTTGGTAGGGACGTTGCCCAGGCGGCCGGAGAGCTGCTGATGGTCAGTCTCATCTATCACAGTCTCGCCATGGAGCAGATACACGCCGTGTTCAGACAACTGGATCATAAAAATTTCCTCCTTCGCAGTGCTTTTTATGGGAATCTGGTCCGCTTTGTGATCAAAATTATAACAACGGCGTTGTAAAGAATCAAATTGGGGTTTATAATACAAAATATAGGTTGGACCAATGTAATTCGTTATTATCAATAAAGATATGCTATGTGAGGAGAGAGCATGGAACTGGAATTTAAGGATATTGAGTACCTGTGCGCCGTGGAGCAGCAGCGGTCCATTACCAAAGCGGCACAGTCCCTGTTTATTACTCAGCCCACCCTCAGCCAGTATTTAAAGCATCTGCAGGAGAGGTTGGATATGGTGCTTTTCCATGTGGAAGGCAGAAAGATTCGATTGACTCCGGAGGGTGAAGTACTGGTCCGAGAGGGGAAAAAGCTGCTGCACCAGCGGGAAGAAATGATGGCGGCTATGAACAGTGTCAATGAGACCGGCTGCGGTCTGCTGCGGCTGGCCGTGCCGGTAGGCCGGGGCAGCCACATCATCCCCACCTGCATCCCGCCCTTTCACTGGCGTTTTCCCAAGGCGGAGATTCGGCTGACTGAGGGGCACTCCAAAGAGCTGGTCAATCAGGTACAGGCAGGGGCCTGTGATCTGGTGATCATCAACAAACTGAGCTTTCCCATCCATCTGGAGTATGAGACGCTGGGTTATGAGAAGATGATGCTGGTGGTGGGCAGCGATACCCCTTGGGCGGACTATGTCCGCTACGACCGGGATGGCCAGGCTCACATCGGGCTGGAGCGGTGTGCGGATATGCCCTTTGTGCTCCATCTGCCCAGCCAGCACACCGGACAGATCGAGCGCCAGCTTCTTCATAATGCGGGAATCAAGCCAAAGGTGATTTTGGAGACCCAGAACCTGGAGGCCTCCTACCGTCTGGCGGCCTGCGGCTATGGAGTAACGTTTTTGTCAGAATATCATATCAATCGCCTGACAACAGGAGGAGAAACCTGCAACTGCGTTTTGGATGATCCACTCAGCCAGATGGAGATCATCATCGGATACCGTCGAAAGGAGGACCTGTCCTTCCTGGCCAGAGAGTTTTTGAACACCGCCCGACAGGCGTTGGCGCGTCCCGGGCTGCGGGATCAAGGCGTCTGATAGTATTGCTTTAAGGTGTCGGCCAGGGCGAGGGCGGCTCGGGAGCGATAGTTCCCAGGGGGAAAGGCCAGTCCCAGATCCAGAAAGACCCCTTCCGGTCCAATAGAGTAGTACTGCGTGTGGGGGTAGTCCTCCCGGCAGGAGCGGTAGGTAAATGCAATGCCAAGACCAGCCCTGGCCATGGCGGCGGAAAAAGGAGCGGTGAGATTGCCGTTGCGCACCTTGGGCACCAGTCCGCGCTGGGAGAAAGCCGCCCGGCTCAGGGAGCCAAGAATGGTGTCATAGTCGCTGAGGATGTAATCGTAGGCCATGGTATCTTCCACCTCAACATAGCGGCGTACCTCTCCGGTATCCAGCACACATTCCCGACTCAATGCGTTGACAGGGTGGTCGTGGGAGACCACCAGAAGGATCTCATCCTGCAGCAGCAGCTCCACCTGATCTTTGAGCTTCACCGGGGGGAGGGCAATCAGCGCCAGATCCAGCTGCCCCTCAATGAGCAGCTGTTCCAGTGCCATGCTGTTTTCCTCCCGAATCTCCACCTGGATATTGGGATAGCGTTGGCAGAAGCGGCACAGGGCAGGAGGAAGCAGATAGCCGCCCCGGAAGGTGCTGATGCCGAAATCTACCCGGCCGGCCTCCAGATTTTCCATGTCCTGGATCATTTGCTGAGTTTGGTGATATTCACCCAGTATTTTCTGTGCCCGCTGGATCATCAATTCTCCTGCCTGGGTGGGGCGCACTCCGGTGGAGGTGCGGGTGAAGAGCCTGCCGCCCAGCTCGTCCTCCATGAGACGCAGAGCCTGACTGAGGCTGGACTGTGACATAAACAGCCCTTGGGCGGCCTTAGAGATGCTCTTTGCCTGGGCAATGGCAAGGAGATAGTGCAGATCTCGAAATTCCATAGAAGTTCCTTTCTCAGCTCCCATCGGTTTTTCCGATGGGAGCTATTAAATTATAGCCGCTTCCGAAATAACAGATGTAGTATATACTGAAACACAGAAGAAGCACAAGGGAGAATTCAAGTGAATTTGCCCAAAATAATTTACAGGGAGAGGAAGCGGACACATGAACAAAGTATCTCTGCAAGGCGTTGTCGACATGCACGTGCATACCAATCCGGATCTGCGCCACCGGGCTTACGACGACTTTGAGCTCACCGATGCGGCAGTGCGGGTGGGAGCCAGAGCCATTGTCATCAAAACCCATCAGGGTATGACCATGGACCGGGCTTACCTGTGCAACGCCTACAACCAGCGCGTCAACCACGGCAACAACAACTTTACTATGTTCGGCAGCATTACCATGAACAAGGTCATCGGCGGAATCAACCCCGTGGCGGTGGAAACTGCCTTGAAGCTGGGCGCCAAGGTAGTTTGGCTGCCTACCGCTTCCGCCCGCAACCACATTGAAAAACTGAATCTGGATATGAAGAAGTGTGTGGAAGTCGTCCGGGACGGAAAAGTAGTTCCTGAGATGAACGATGTGTTCCAGCTGGTCAAGGACCACGATGCGGTGCTGGGCACTGCCCACGTCTCTCCGGAGGAGTGCTTTGTGGTGGTGGAAGCCGCCCGTAAGGCCGGAGTCAAGAAGATCGTGGTCACTCACCCGGAGTGGTGGCTGGTGAACATGAGCGTGGAGGATCAGGTGCGTATGGTCAAGGACTACGACGTCATCCTGGAGCGCTGCTACGCCCAGAACATGGGCGGCGGTAAGTACAAGAGCAACCTGCCCTCCAACCTGGAGATCATCAAAACCGTGGGTTATGAGCACGTGATGGTGGATACCGACGGCGGCCAGGTGGAGAACCCCCACTGGGAACTGGCGCTGCAGGAGTACATGCAGTATCTGGTGGACCACGGCATCCCCGAGGAGCAGGTTTACCATATGACTCATACCATTCCCGCCGGGCTGCTGGGCCTGGAGGACTGAGAAGAAACAGGGAGGTAATTTGCTGTGAGTATTTTGATCATTGCAGCCATCGCCCTGGCCGTAGTGCTGGGGTATAAGACCAAGATCAACACCGGCTTTTTCTGTATCGCCTTTGCCTATATCATCGGCTGCTTCATGCTGGGTATGAAGACCAAGGACCTGATCGCTGAGTGGCCCACCAGCACCATGTTCGTGATCCTGGCGGTCTCCCTATTTTATAACTTTGCCGCCGTCAACGGAACGCTGGAGAAGATGTCCAGCAGCCTGCTGTACGCCTGCCGCCGCTTCCCCGGAATGCTGCCCTACGCCCTGTTCCTGGTGGCTGTGGTCCTGTCCGTGATGGGTGCGGCCTACTTTACGGTTCTGGCCTTCCTGGCTCCTATCACCATGGCCATCTGTGAGGAGTCTAAAATGGACAAGCTCACCGGCGCGGTAGCCATCAACTGTGGCGCTCTGGCCGGCGGTAACTTCCCCACCGCGGCTCTGGGTGTGGTGTTCCGCGGCCTCATTGATACCGCATACGAGGCGGACCCCTCTCTGACTCCTCTGGACTCCTTCTCCACCGAGATGACCATCTTTGGCTTTGCCATCGTATTCTCTCTCATTCTGATTACCATTTTCCGCTTTGGCTTTAAGGGGAACCGGAATATCGGCAAGGGTATTACCTTCCGCAAGCCTGAGCCCTTTGAGCCCAAGCAGCGCACCACTCTGAACCTGATGATCCTGATGATGGTGGTGGTTCTGGTCTTCCCCGTGCTGAAGATGATCCTGCCCTCCAACGAGCTGATCGCTTCCATCAGCGGCAAGATCGATGTGGGTCTGGTGGCTATGATCTTTACCGTTATCGCCCTGCTGCTGGACCTGGCTCCTCAGAAGGAGATCATTGCCAAGGTGCCCTGGAACACCATCCTGATGATCGCCGGTGCCGGCATGCTCATTGCGGTCGCTGTGGAGGCCGGTACCATTGAGCAGCTGTCCGCCTGGATCGGCGACAACGTGCCTGTCTTCCTGGTGCCCATCGCCTTCAGCATCGTGGCCGCCTTCATGAGCTTCTTCAGCTCCACCACTGGCGTCGTCACCCCCGCTCTGTTCCCCCTGATCCCCGCCCTGGCCGCCTCTACCGGCCTGAGCCCCGCCGTTCTGTTTGCCTGCACCGTTCTGGGTGCCCAGAGCAGCGCCATCAGCCCCTTCTCCTCCGGCGGTAGCCTGATCCTGGGTTCCTACGGCAACGACGAGGAGCGCAACAAGCTCTTTAACCGCCTGCTGTTTGTGGCTGTGCCCATCAGCGTGTGCGTCAGTGCGGTGTACAACTTTGCTGTGGCTATGATCCTGTAAAACTACTTCTAAACTATTGGAGGTTTGACCATGAATAAGATCCAGATGACCACCCCTCTGGTGGAGATGGATGGCGACGAGATGACCCGAATCCTGTGGAAGGATATCAAGGACATTCTTCTGCTGCCTTATATTGACCTGAAAACTGAGTACTATGACCTGGGCCTGCCTGAGCGGGACCGTACCAATGATCAGGTGACCGTGGACTCTGCCCTGGCCACCCAGAAGTACGGCGTGGCGGTGAAGTGCGCCACCATCACCCCCAACGCCCAGCGCATGGACGAGTACAAGCTCCACCAGATGTGGAAGTCCCCTAACGGCACCATCCGGGCCATTCTGGATGGCACGGTGTTCCGTACCCCCATCATGGTCAAGGGGATCTCTCCCGTGGTAAAGAACTGGAAGAAGCCCATTACCATCGCCCGGCATGCCTACGGCGATGTGTACAAGGCCACCGAGTACCGGGTGCCCGGCCCCGGCAAGGCCGAGCTGGTCTTCACCGACGAGCAGGGCAAGGAGCTCTCCCGCCAGACCGTCTATGACTACGAGTGCCCCGGCGTGCTCCAGGCTCAGTACAACAAGGATTCCTCCATCTACTCCTTTGCCCGCTCCTGCTTCCAGTTTGCTCTGGACAGCAAGAAGGACCTGTGGTTTGCTACCAAGGACACCATCTCCAAGAAGTATGACCACACCTTCAAGGACATCTTCCAGGAGGTGTTCGACAAGGAGTACAAGGAGAAGTTTGACGCCGCCGGCATCACCTACTTCTACACCCTCATCGATGACGCAGTAGCCCGGGTCGTGCGCTCCGAGGGCGGCTACATCTGGGCCTGTAAGAACTACGACGGCGACGTGATGAGCGACATGGTCTCCACTGCCTTTGGTTCTCTGGCCATGATGACCTCTGTGCTGGTCTCTCCCGACGGCAAGTACGAGTATGAGGCCGCCCACGGCACTGTCACCCGCCACTACTACAAGTACCTGAAGGGCGAGACCACCTCGACCAACCCCATCGCTACCATCTTTGCCTGGACCGGCGCTCTGCGCAAGCGGGGTGAGCTGGATGGGCTTCAGGACCTGTGTGCCTTTGCCGACAAGCTGGATGAGGCCTGCATCGCCACCATCGAGGGCGGCACCATGACCAAGGACCTGGCCGGCCTGTGGGAGGGCGATATCCCCGCCAATCCTGTGGACAGCCGGGCCTTCCTGGAGGCCATCCGGGATCAGCTGGAACAGCGGCTGTAAGAGACATAAAAAATTGGGACGGAAGCAATGCTTCCGTCCCAATTTTTTATGTTTAATATTATGCTTCAAATTCCAGGCTGCCTACCGCAATGCACTGGCCGCTCTTGCGGTCAAAGAGCATGATGTTCTTGCCCGAGATGGACAGGGGAGCCTTGGCACCGATGGTGAACAGGGAACTGCCGAAGATGACGCCGGTGAGCAGGAAGTCGTCAATGCGCACCTTGATGGTAGATTCCATACCGGTGGGCATGGCGCCGTAGATCTCACCTTCCAGACAGCTGTCATCTACGATGTCCAAAAACTCCGGCCGGATGCCCAGTACCAGGTCCTGGTTGGTGAGTACCGGCTCCTCACGCAGGGAGTCATCGTACTCTACCACCGTGGAGATGTGGTAGCGGAAGGTCTCGTCCTTGTTTCCCTTTTCCACATAGGACTTCTGGGCAGCTTTTTCTTTGTGTGCAGCTTCCTGGGCGGCCTGCCGGGCGTCCCGGTCCAGGAACCACTGGTTGAGGTCCAGGCTCTCCTTGGGGCGGAAGGTGGCCTTCCGTCCGGCAAACACGGTCAGATCTACTGCGCCGTCAGGGCGCTGGGTTCCCTTGGCCTCCACGAAGTTGATGGAGGGGTTGCCCACAAAGTCGGCTACAAACAGGTTGTTGGGCCGGTTGTATACGGTGAGGGGGGCGTCGTACTGCTGAAGCACGCCGTTGTTGATCAGGCAGATCTGGGTGGCCAGAGTCATAGCCTCCATCTGGTCGTGGGTGACATAGACGAAGGTGGAACCGGTCTCCACGTGCAGGCGCTGCAGCTCGTAGCGCATCTCCAGGCGCAGCTTGGCGTCCAGGTTGGAGAGGGGCTCGTCCATAAAGAGCACGGTGGGCTTGGGGGCAAGGGTGCGGGCGATGGCCACGCGCTGCTGCTGGCCGCCGGACAGCTCCGCCGGGTAGCGGTCCATGAACATGCCGATTTTCACGATGCGGGAGACCCGGCGCACCGCCAGGTCGATCTCCTCCTTGGAGAGCTTGCGGACCTGGGTGACCACCTGACCGTTCTGCATGACCTCAAAGCTTTCGTTGAGGGTCTGGGACTTCCGGGCAGAGTCCACTTTGGCGCGGAGAGAGGCGATTTCGCCGGACATATCCTTGCCCTGCTCCAGGTGATAGCCGTAGAGTTTTTTGGCGGTGTAGATGGACAGAGTGAAAGCGTCGATGAGCTTGATATAAGCTTTCTTCTCATCGATCTTTCCCTTCTTGTCCCGGCAGTCCTCCAGAATCTTGACTACCTCGCCGGGATTCTCCAAAATTTCTGCCAGGCGGGCGGCATTTTTGGACTCAAAGTCCACGGTGGGGAGTTCTTCCTTTACGTTGGACAGACCAAAGGCGATGTTGTCGTACACCGTCATGTTGGGCCACAGGGCATAGTTCTGGAAGAGAAAGCCCACTTTGCGCTTGTTGGCCGGGACGTTGATGCCCTGCTCGCTGTCAAAGACCACTTGGTCACCGATGGTGATGCGGCCGCTGGTGGGGGTCTCCAGGCCGGCGATCATACGCAGGGTAGTGGTCTTGCCGCAGCCGGAGGGACCCAGCAGGGTGACGAAGGAGTTGTTTTCAATGACCAGGTCCAGGTCGTCTACGGCGTAGAATTTGCCCCAGCGCTTGGTCACGTGTTCTAATTTGATCTCAGGCATGGTTTAACCTCCTATTCCCTTGTCCAGGCTGGCCCCGGTAACCTTGTTGACGATGGTGTTGCACACCAGGATGGTGACGATCAAAATCAGGTTAATGCCGCTGGAGAAGGCGTACAGACCCATCTCGTCGAAGTAGTCCAGGGTGGTGGAGAGGATGAACCCCTGCACACACAGCAGCATGAACAGGGACAGCTCACGCAGACAGGTCATAAAGGGCAGCAGATAGCCGCTGATAATGGACGATTTCTGGATGGGGATGATGATGCGGGTCATTCGCTTGATCCAGGAAATGTTCTGGATGATGGCCGCCTCCTCAATTTCACCGGAGAGCTGAAGCATGGAGTTGAGGGAGCTGCGGCTGGCAAAGGGGATGTACTTGATGGTGCCGACGATGATCAGAATGGTGTAGGTGTTGAAGAGGTTGATGTGTTCGTTGGAGAAGAGAATGAAGAAGGCCACGCCCACCGCAATGGAGGGCATGAGATAGGGGAGAAAGGCCACGGAATTTACATAGTTGGCCCATTTACTTCGTCGGTTTTTGGACACGGCGTAGCCGATGAGAGTACCGATGGTGCCTGCCAGCAGAGCACAGCACACGCTGACCCAGATGGTGCCCTTGAAGGCGTTCCAGATGGTCTCGTTGTGGAGGATGCCCTTCTGGCCGTACATGCCGTTTTCGGTGATATTTTCATCGGTGACCCACCACTTGGTGGTGAGGTTATCCGTGTCGCCGGTGTAGAGGAAGGAGTAGTCGCCGGGGTTAGGCAGGAAGGTCTCAAAGGCGAAGGAGACGATGGGAAAGATGCTGGTGAAGAAGGTGACGACGACCAGCACCAGGGCGATGACGTATTTTCCTACCCGGCCCAGGTTGATCTTGGAGATCTGACCGGACTTGCCGGTGACGGTGGTATAGTTCTTGCGGCTCTGGAGGCTCAGCTGGTTGAGCAGCATGATAGCCACGCCGAAGACCATCATGATAATGGCCAGGATGCTGGCCTCGCCGGTGTACTTGGAATTGAGGGAAATGTACTTGGTAGCCAGGGTGGTCAGGCCCAGATAATGGGGTACCGGGTAGGAGCCCATGGCGCTGCCGAAGACCAGCAGGATGGTGGAGAGAATGGCGGGCTTGACCATGGGGAGAGTGATGCGGCACATAATGCGCCACTTGGGGGTGTCCAGAATGGTGGCTGCCTCCTCAAGGTTGGCGTCCATATTGCGGAAGATGCCGCCGATGAGGATATAGGCGAAGGGGGCGTAGTGCAGGCCCAGCACTACCAGGCTGGGGAAGAGGCCCTTGCACCACCATAGAGGCATGTTGATGCCCAGGGTGGCGGCCAGCAGGCCGTTGGAGGTTCCGGTGACGGCGTTGGAGTTGAACATGTTCTGCCAGACTACCGCCAAAGTCCACTGGGGCATGATGTAGGGGAAGATGAAAATGGAACTGAGGTATTTGCGCCAGGCCAGATTGGTGCGGGTGACCAAAAAGGCGAACAGGCCGCCGAATACAATGGATACCACGCAGGTCCCCACTGCCAGCCAGATCGTGTTGAGCAGGGGAGTCCACAGGTTGATCATGGCCTTATCGCTGGTGAACAGGTCGATGTAGTTGACCACCGTATACCCCGAAGCCTTTCCGGTGAGGTAGGCGTCGATGGTGCCGGGGTGGATCTTGAAGGTGTCCTCCACAATGGCGATGATGGGGGCCACCGTGCTGAAGGTGAGCACGATGCCCATCAGCAGCAGGATCACGTTGTGGGGTTTGGAGAAAAAGGTTTTGATTTTATTCCGACGCACGGCGGACCGATTGGTCCGGGCAACGGTGATCTGATCCATAACAGGCTCCTTTCTGCCGGGATGGAAAGCGCCCTTGGATGCGGCGGATGTCACGCGCGTCCAAGGGCGCCTTGATCTGCTTTTACATTACCGTTTGGGGAAGCAGGGCCCGGACAGGCGAATGGTTCCGGGAGAGAAATCAGCCGGCGCTGTACTTATCCAGCATCTCGATCCAGCTGCCCACGGTGAAGGAGACAGAGGCGCAGTACTCGGGGTCCTCCAGCACCAGCTTGCCGTCCTTGGTCCACCAGTCGTAACCCGCGTCGTTGAGGGCTGCGAACTCCACGGTGGTGCCGTCCTCGGCCATGCCGCCGGTCTGGTGGTGATAGATCTCCTCATTCTCAGCCGCCACGGTGGGGTTGGAGGAGTAACCGCCGATGTCCTTGCCCCAGGCGGAGAAGCCGTCCTCGGTGCAGGTCATGTAGGCGATGAAGGCGCAGGCGGTCCAGGGCAAGGGGCTGTTGTCGGTGACAAACAGGTAGTGGCAGTAGCCAAAGCCGCCGATGCCGGTGTAGCCGTCGTTGTAAGCGGCCACGGTGATGTTGTTCTTGGAGACGGAGGCGGACTCCTCCACGCTTCTCAGCTTGGAGTACACCAGCAGACCGAACTGATCGGTGGCGGACTTATCAACCAGCGTGGTGCAGATGGGGCCGTCATCGGTCTGGGCATTGTAGCTGCCAACCCAGAGCTTGATCCAAGCCAGAGCGTACTTGCCGTTCTCGCCCAGGTTCAGGCTCTCGGCCTCAGAAGCCATGGCGTCGATGGTGGGCTGGAAGTAGGCCTGCTCGTCGGCAGAGAGGGCATCAAAGGCCTCCTTCAGCCAGGTGGCGTAATCGTCCCGGGTGAGCATGTACAGGAAGTTCTTGCCCACGATCTCGGAGTCGATGTCCATGAACAGACCGTGCTCGCCCTCAGCCACGAAGTCCCAGCAGTTGTCGTAGGTCTTGGAGCCGGTGTTATTGTACATGAAGATCTTGTTCAGAGTCTGCAGGGGCAGGAAGCCTTCATACTCCTCAGCGGTGGTATTGTTGGCCTCGGCCCACTCCTTAGGAATAAAGGTATCCAGAATGCCGGTCTGGACCATCTTGGACTCGATCTGGTTACCGTCCTGGATGAGGGTCATGGCAAAGGTGCCGGTATCCTTCAGCGAGTCAGAGGTGAGCTGATCGAAGATCTTGTTGTTCTTGGGCTGCTGCCAATCAAACTCCATGGTGTAATTGGGGTCGATGGTCTGCAGGTACTCAATGAACAGGGGAAGGGCGCTCTTGCCGCGGCTGGAGTTGCCCACGCCGTAGAAGGTCTTTCCGTTGGACTCCTCGATAGCCTTTTTGGCCAGTTCCTCCAGGGTCATGCCCTGGGCCTCCTGAATGATCTTCTGAGTCTCGGAGAGCTCTGTGGGAGCTTTGGAGCCGGAGCCGGACCCGGAAGTGCCGGAATCGTTGGTCTTACCGCAGGCCACCAGACTTAGGCTGAGGGACGCGGCCAGAAGCAGGGACAGTGCTCGTTTCATGATGTTTCCTCCTTTGTAAAAAATAACAAAAACACTTGGCTTACCGCCACATTCTATGGTACTTTTATTGTATTCGGGGCAAGTCCAAATGAACAGGGGACAAAACTGCGTTTTTTTATGAAGGACTGAGAATCTTGTGGAAATTTAATGAAAGAGCCTGGAAAAATGTGCTATAATTAGATGAATTTCTAAAAGGGGAGGGGCTGCAGGTGAATAGGAGACGAACCGGCGCCCTATTGGCGGCGCTGCTGTGCCTGCTTACAGGGTGTGCCGGAAGCACGACACCGGCGGATACCTCATATATGCCGCCGGAGGAGGAGCGCCTGGTCATCTATACCTCCCACAAAGAGGAAGTGTGGTGGCCCATCGTCAAGGAGTTTGAGGAGCGCACGGGAATCTGGGTGGATGTGGTTACCGGCGGCAGCAGCCAGCTTCTGGAGCAGATCCGGCAGGAGCGGGAGGCTCCTCGGGCCGATGTGATGTTTGGCGGCGGCGTGGAGAGTCTGGAGTCCTATTCCGACTGTCTGGAGCCCTACGCCTGTTCGGAAAAAGCACAGATTCCGGAGCGATACCGCTCGGAGAAGGACCTTTGGACGCCGTTTTCTTCCCTTCCCGTGGTGCTGATCTATAATACCAAGCTGGTTGACCCGCCTTGGCTCACCAGCTGGTCCGACCTGTTGTCCGACCGGTTTCGGGGAAAAATCGCCTTTGCTGACCCCGGTGTGTCCGGATCCAGCTTCACCAGTCTGGTGACCTACCTGGATGCCATGGGGCGGTCTCCGGAGGAATGTCTGCCTCAGCTGGCGGCCAGCCTGGAGGACCGGCAGCTGGACAGCTCGGGAGATGTGCTCAGCGCGGTGGCCCAGGGCAGCGACTGGGTAGGCATTACCCTGGAGGAGACTGCCCTGCAGTGGATCGCAGCAGGGGAGGACCTGGGGATGGTTTATCCGTCCGATGGAACCAGTTCCGTTCCCGACGGTTCTGCCTTGGTGGCCGGAGCGCCCCATCGGGAGAACGCAGAGAAGTTTTTGGATTTTACCGTTAGTTTGGATGTCCAACAGCTGTTAGCCCGGCAGTTTTACCGCCGTCCGGTGCGCCAGGATGTGAAGACTGGGAAAACCCTGGTTCCTCTGTCTGAACTTAAGCTGGTGGACTACGATGTGGAGTGGGCCAGCCGGGAGCGGGAATCCCTGCTCATGAGCTGGGCTTTCTATCTGGGCGGGGAGGAGGAGTTATGAGAACATCCATGCCCCATTCCTTCCGCCGGCGGCTGTTTGTGGCCTTTTTGGCGGTGTCGCTGGTACCCCTGCTGCTGTGCTCGGCTATGCTGCTGCAGATCTTTCGCCTGCGGATGACCGACGCGGCCCAGGCGGAGGCGGCGGGCTATCTTACCGGAGCGGCCCACATTCTGGACACGACCTACGAGGAACTCTCCAAAGCGGCCAGCCAGATCCGGGGGGACCGGGTTTTTGTCCAAATGCTGCAGGAGCAGGACACTCAGGATACCCAGGTGTACAGCCGCCTGTTCAGCGCCACCCAGGAGAGCCGAAGCTATGCCCGCTTTGATCTGTATGACGCCCAGGGAACCTGGCGCTATTCCACCCACAATGCGCCCGATCAAAAGCAGCTGCCCACCAACTGGGGGGTGCTTCAGCAGGCGCGGGAGCAAACAAAGCTGGAACTCATCGCCTGTCAGGATGTGACCCAGACCAACCAGCCCATGCTCCAGGGGGCAGTATGTCTGGAGGACTGGGACGGTCAAACGGCGGGCTATCTGGTAGTCAGCCTGTACCAGAGTGGTCTGCGCCAGCTGATGGAGGGAGCCTATGGAAATCAGAACGACCTGATCCTGCTCAGTCATTACTGGCGACCGGTGTATTGTGCCCAGCCCAGTCTGGCCAGCTCTTTGGCCCCTGTTTTGCGTCAGCGGCTGTTGGCGGGGCAGCCTCTCAGCGGCAGCGGGGATGAGTTCTCCTATCAGGTGGAATACCACCAGCCCACCGGACTCTATCTGGTGTTGCGAACACCCCAGGCCCTGAACCGCACCACCATGGGCCTGCTGTACACTGTCAGCGCCTTCTGTGCGCTGTTTTGTATCGGGATCTCTGTGTTGATGAGCCTGAAGCTCAGCCGCCAGATGTTCCGCCCCATCCAGCGTCTGCGCACTGCCATGGACGAGGTGGTGCAGAATAATCTGAATGTTCAGGTGCCGCCCGGACGGGATGACGAGCTGGGCGAGCTGGCCCGGCGGTTTAACGGAATGGTGCAGGCGTTAAAGCGCAACCAGGAAGAACTGGTGGAAAACCAGCGGGAGCTCAACCAGGCGCAGATCCGCATGCTCCAGGCTCAGCTCAATCCCCATTTTCTCTGCAACACCCTGGATACCATGAAGTGGATCAGCAAAATCAACCAGGTGCCCCAGGTGGCCCTTATGTCCACCAGCTTAGCGGATATTCTGCGTCTTTGCATTTCGCCGGATGAGTTTGTCCCTCTGCGCCGGGAGGTGCAGATCGTAGAGCGGTACATTGAGATCCAGACCATCCGCCTGTCCGGCGGGTTTCAGTTTCATACGGATATTCCGGAAGAGTTGGAGGACTGCCTGTTACCTAAGATGATGCTGCAGCCCATCGTGGAAAACGCCATTCTCCACGGCCTGGAGGAGAAAAAGGACGGAAGCATTACTGTGCGTGCCCGCCAGTGTTCCGACACCATGCTGGAACTCACCGTAGAGGACAACGGCAAGGGACTGCCGCCTGAAATGGCGGGAGCCTATGCCCATCGGGACCGGGAGCTGTCCCGAGGCCATTTGGGCCTTTATAATGTGGATACCATTTTGCGTAAGTATTACGGCGAGGAGTCCGGGTTGTATCTGTCCTGTGGTCCGTCGGGCCAGGGCGCGGTGATCTCTGCTACCCTGCCGCTGCGAAGGGAGGAAGAAACGTTATGATGAAGGTGCTGGTCGTGGAGGACGAGGAGATGATCCGCAAAGGCATCGTGCTGGCAGTGGATTGGGCCGCCCTGGACTGTGTGGTAGTGGGCGAGGCCTCCAACGGAGAAGAGGGGCTGCAGGCCGCTGAGCGCTACGCTCCCACCCTCATTATCACCGATCTGAAGATGCCCAAAATGGACGGAATCGAGATGCTGCGCCGTCTGCGGGAGGCGGGAAACAACGCCTTTGTCATCATACTCACCGCCTACGACAGCTTCGCTTACGCCCAAAGCGCCCTGCGCCTGGGAGCAGTGGACTTTCTTCTCAAGCCGTTTCATGATGGAGAACTGGAACAAGCCGTGCAGGCTTTGCGCCGCCGTATGGAGCCATCCCAGGGAGAGCCGGCCATCCCGGGGCTGAAAAAGGGAGACAAGAGCAAATATGTGCTCCAAGCGATGAACTATATCGGAGAGCATTACGACAACCCCAACATTACGGTGGCGGAAATTGCCCAGTCCATCGGCATCAGCGAGGGACATCTGAGTCATACCTTTAAGAAAGAGACCGATTACACTTTGCTCAATTATCTCACCCGCTACCGCATCCACAAAGCGATGGAGCTGCTGCGGGACTGCCGGGTCAAGGTATATGAGGTGGCCCAGCAGGTGGGGTACAAAGATATCACCTACTTTTCCGCCACCTTCAAAAAGGTGGTGGGCATCAGCCCCTCGGAATATCAGGATACCAGCCATTAAAAAAACAGATCGGGCGAAAGCCCGATCTGTTTTTTAAAACAAACCTTATTGATTTAAAAGCTCCAGAATTTGCGCGGCATTGGTGTCCGGCTTGACCTTAGGCATAACGGCCTGGATCATGCCCTGCTCATCGATGAGATAGGTGGAGCGTACCACTCCCATGCTCACCTTGCCATACATCTTTTTCTCCTGCCACACGCCGTAGGCCTGGAGCACCGTGAGCTCTGGGTCGGAGAGGAGCGTGAAGGGCAGAGTATACTTATCGGCAAACTTCCGGTGGGAGGCGGTGGAGTCCTTGCTCACGCCAATGACCACGGTGTTCAGAGCCTTGAACTGGCCAAATGCGCCGGCGAAGGTACAGGCCTGGCGGGTACAGCCAGGGGTGTTGTCCCGGGGATAGAAATAGAGCACGACCTTTTTGCCTAGAAAATCAGACAGGGAAACAGGATTGCCATCCTGGTCAGGGAGGGTAAATTCGGGGGCTTTCGTTCCAACTTCCAACATTGGTTTTATTCTCCTTCCGTATAAAAAAACAGTTCGGTGGGGGTAGAGGCGCTCGGGTCAAACCGGTAGCCCAGCCCCTGAAAGGCGGGCAGGTCTTCCTGGCGGGTGATCTGGTTCTGAGCCAGCCAGCGGACCATCTCGCCGCGGGCCATTTTACATTGTGTGCCCCGTTCGGCCAGCTTGCCGTCCTTCCAGATGCCGAAACGGCAGGTGACCAGCTCCGTCTCCTGGGGCAGGTGGGGAGTGACGGCGCGGCTATATTCCTTGGAAGCCAGATTCAGCACCCAGCCGTCCTCCTCAGCCAGTGTTTGTGCCAGACGGTCGCCCCAGAATTCATACAAATTCTTTGTCCCTTCCACAGCCAGTTTGGCCTGCATCTCCAGACGATAGGGGGTGACGCCGTCAAAGGGACGAAGCACCCCGTAAAATCCGGAAAGGATACGCAGATGCGCCTGGAGGTAGTCCAGAGCCTGGGATTCCAGCACGCCGGGGGCCATGTACTGGTACTGGATCCCCTGGTAGGAGAGAATCGCGGGGGTGAGGTCACCCTCCAGCTCCATGGTCTCCAGCCGCTGGACATTGAGACGGGCGATAGCGTCGTTGCAGCCCCAGAGACGCTGGAGTTCCTGGGGCGACATGGCCCGCAGGACCTTCAGAAGTTGTCTGGTCTGGGGCAGGAACTGGGGAACTGACCGGGGAGCAAGACTGTCCCGGTCTTCCACCATTTTTTTCGCAGGTGAGATGATAATTTGCATATGTGGTCCTCATAGTGTTGGGATAACAGACGGCTGTGCACCTTGCCAAGGCGGCCGGTCTGCCCTATACTGGATATAACTCAGCGCCGGGAGCCTTTGATCTGGCAAAACTGATACGCCTGGGAGAGCCAGTCCAGCAGTTCGCCGTCAATCTCCTCCGGTTGGGAGACCACCACATGGTGGGTCCAGCGGTTTGGGTAGGGCTCCACCGCTATGGCGATGCGGGGAGAGATCACCTGCCGCTCCAGGCCGAAGGTCACCAGCAGACATTCCTTGGGCCAGTCCTTTTTCCGGCGTACCGGGATAGAGGCGGCGGCAAACAGTTTGGGGCAGTAAAAGCTGATTTGGCTTTTTTGCACCTTGACCGAAGCGTCGGGGAAGGCTTGTTCCACGGATTCAAATAACCTCTGATAGAGGGAGAACTCCCGTGGTTTGCCGTCAAAGTAAAACAGCAGATCACTTTCGTAGTGTTCCGGACGGTTCATCCCACATGCCTCCTTTGTCCCGCACTGTTGGGGCCATTGTACCACAGAACGCAGGACATGGGAAGCAGATAAAATAGTCCATATTATTGGACTTGATCTTTGCTAAACTAAAAGCAACGATACCGTACAGCAGATGAGACGGGAAGAAAGGCAGGGAGAGGCATGGCCCGCGCACCCTTTCAAAAGTTGAAAATCTTATATATTATGGACTATCTTCTGCGTTATTCCGATGAATACCACCCGGTCACTGTGGCACAGCTCATTGAGGAACTGGGAAAACGGGGCATCTCCGCCGAGCGCAAAAGCATCTACGACGACCTGGAGGCTCTGCGCACCTATGGATTGGACCTGGTGCAGACGGGACGGGGAAGAAACAGCGGCTGCTATGTGGCCGGACGGGATTTTGAGCTGCCTGAGCTGAAGCTGTTGGTGGACAGCGTACAGTCCTCCAAGTTTATCACGCAGAAAAAGACCATGAGTCTCATTAAAAAAATTGAGGGGTTGGCCAGTGTCCACCAGGCCCGGGAGCTTAACCGACAGGTGTTTGTGAAAAACCGGATCAAGACCATGAACGAGTCTATCTACTACAACGTGGATGAGATCCACCGTGGCATCGCCGCCAACCGGAAGATCCGCTTTCACTACTTTGAGTACAACATGGAAAAGCAGCGGCAGCTGCGCCGGAATGGGGAATGGTATGTGATCAGCCCCTATGCCCTTACCTGGGATGATGAGAACTACTACCTGGTGGGTTTTGACTCCCAGGCCGGGATCATCAAGCACTTCCGGGTGGACAAGATGGCTCAGATCGGCACCACCGAGGAGCCAAGGGATGGCCAGGAGGTCTATGCGGCCCTGGACATGGGACTGTATGCCCGGCAGGTATTTGGCATGTTTTCCGGAGAACCGGTGTGGGTACGCCTGCGTTTTGATCGGGGGCTGGTGGGAGCGGTGCTGGACCGGCTGGGCCAGGAGGTCATGCTGGTGCCTGAGGATGAGGAGCACTTCACCGTGCGGACCCAGGTAGTGGTCAGTCCCCAGTTTTTTGGTTGGCTTTGCGGTTTCGGGAAGCGGGCCAAGGTACTGGAGCCTGAGAACGTTGTGAACGCCATGGCGGAGTATGTAGAGAACATCAGCCAGATGTATAAGATGTAAGACAGACGCGGCGCGGAGATTCTTCTCCGCGCCGCGTTTCTATGTCAATATTCAAGAGAGGGCATTACGCCTGCTTCAGCAGAGCCTCTCCGGCCAGATAGATATCTCCTGCGCCCACGGTGATCAGTAGATCGCCGGGCTGGGCCAGCTCCTTGAAGCGGGCAGTTACATCCTCCAGCGTGGGGCAGAATTCCGCATTGGGGATGCGGTCGGCCAGGTCCTTGGAGGAGATGCCCAGGGTATCGGTCTCCCGAGCGGCAAAGATCTCAGCCAGCAGCACTTTGTCGGGCAGCTTGAGCACCTCAACAAAGTCGTCAAAGAGTTCCTTGGTGCGGGTGTAGGTATGGGGCTGGAATGCGCAGATCACCCGCTGATAGCCCAGAGTCTTCACGGTGGACAGCAGAGCCTGGAGCTCATGGGGATGGTGGGCGTAATCATCATAGACCACCGCACCGTGGTACTCACCCTTGTGCTCAAACCGGCGGCCTGCTCCGCCGAAGGCGTACAGGCCCTCTCGAATGGCCTCCACGGGGACATTCAGCTGCAGAGCGGCTCCGGCGGCGGCCAGCGCATTGCGCACGTTGTGGATGCCGGGCACACGCAGGGAGATGGAGCCCAGAGTCTCACCCTTGTAGATCAGATCAAAGGTGGGTAGCCCCTTGTTCCAGGTGAGGTTGGCCGCGTGGATATCCCCCTGCTCCAGTCCAAAGGTGAGCATGGGTTTGTCCAGATCCTTCAGGGCGTCCATGGTGTTGGCGTCGTCCCCGTCGGCTACCACGCAGCCGCCCTGAGGCACCAGCTGGGCAAAACGGCGGAAGGAGTGCTTCACATCCTCCAGATCCTTGAAGAAGTCCAGGTGGTCAGCATCCACGTTGAGGATGACCGCTACGGTGGGGAAGAAGGAGAGGAAGGAGTTGCAGTACTCACAGGACTCCAGAATGATGGTGTCTCCTTTACCTACCCGGTGACCCGCGCCCAGGGCGGGCAGTACGCCGCCAATCATGACGGTGGGATCCCGCTGGGCGGCCAGGAAGATGTGGGTACACATGGAGGTAGTCGTGGTTTTGCCGTGGGTGCCTGCCACGCACAGGGCGTTCTGGTAGTGGCGCATAATGGCGCCCCAGGCCTGGGCTCGTTCAAAGACGGGGATACCGGCAGCCCGGGCGGCGGCGATCTCAGGATTGTCGTCGTGGACGGCGGCGGTACGGATGACGCAGTCTGCTCCCTGTACGCTCTCGGGCAGGTGGCCAATGACCACGGGAATGCCCAAAGAGCGCAGATGGGCCACCGTTGCGCTCTCGTGGAGATCGGAGCCGGTGATGTTTACCCCTGCGCCGTGGAGCACCTCGCCCAGAGGAGACATGGACACGCCGCCGATGCCCACCAGATGAGCGCGCTTGCCGGGACGGATATAATCATGGATATCAGGGTTCATAGAGAAACACCTCAAAAAATACAAATTTCAGCCCGCATACTCGGTGCGGACGCCAACGCACAGCTATTATAATACAGTAAACCGGGAATCACAAGGGGAAAGCCGGGAAAGGCCAGGAAAAACGCCCGATGGTTTCACATCGGGCGTCTTTCCAAAGGAGAAACTCACGCAGAGATAGTCAAAGAATCAATGATAAAACCAAACATGGTGTCCCGGGGGCTCAAGGTAGACTGGAAGGTGTACAGGGTGCTGCCATCCTCCAGAGCGGTCATCCGGCCGGAGAGAATTACCTGTCCATTGTCCTGGGTCTGAGTGTCATCCACGGTGACCTGAATGAGAGCCTCATCGCCCCGCGCCAGATGATAGGAATCATCGGAAGCGAAGTAAGCGATCCGCTGGGAGATGGGAGCGGGGATCTCGGGGAGCTGAGCCACATCGGGGTAGAGCGCGGCGGCATAGTCCCGGACCATCTCAGAGGGGAGAATTATGGTGTCGTCGGTGAATTCTGCCCGCTCATCCATCTGGCCATAGAGGCTGAGCATGTAGTACAGGCTGGTCCACAGAAACTCACTGTCGCTGGGATCGTAGTCCAGGTGGTTTTCCGTCATAGCCAACACCAGAGCGTGGACAGCGGGGGTCATAGCCTGAGCCGCATTGGTCTGGGCGGGCACGTTGCCGTGGACCTCCTCGGTGGACACGGCGGGGAGGGATTCCTGCTGAGACTGGGTCAGAGCGGCAGCGCCCAGGGGGAAGATAAGAAGGGAAACAATAGTTAGGGACAGGATCAGCTTTTTCACAGCGGAACCCTCCTTTTATTCTTTGAATTATAAACAGTATATCAAATAGGGCTGTCATGGTGGTTTCGAAGCGATTACATGGGAATGAAAAAAGAGTTACAAATTAGTTGCAAAATATGGGCTTGTCCAGGGTGGAGGAAAGTGTCGATGCAAGATAAAGATTTATGTCCTGCAAAATAAGAGCTTTCAATGGAAGTATATGCCCTGGAAGGACAAACCATACCAAAAAAATGCAGGGAAACCAAAGCACGGCACACGGTTGACCCGGGGACGGGTTTTCGGTACAATGAAGGACACGAATTATCTTATAAAGACAGGACGGATCACCATGCTGGATCATCAACAGGAACAACGTTTTGCTGCCGCGCGCCGCGCGGCCATTGCCCGGGACTTTGCCCGCCTTAACCCGGAACAGCAAAAGGCGGTACTGACCACCCAGGGACCTCTGCTGCTGCTGGCAGGAGCGGGCAGCGGAAAGACCACGGTACTGATTAACCGCATTGCCAACCTGATGCGCTACGGGCGGGGTTCGGACAGTGCGGAAGTGCCCGAATGGGTCTCTCCGGAGGACCTGGACTTCTTGGAAAACTACGCCAACACCGGGGAGGGGGACCGGGACCGAATGGTATCCCTGTGTGCCCTGGACCCTGCGGCTCCCTGGGCGATTTTGGCCATTACCTTTACCAATAAAGCCGCAGGGGAGCTGAAGGACCGCTTATCCGCCATGCTGGGTCCTGAGGCGGAGGACGTCTGGGCCTCCACCTTCCACTCGGCCTGCGTGCGAATCCTGCGCCGGGATATTGAGCGGCTGGGCTTTGCCTCCTCCTTTACTATCTACGACACCGACGACTCTCTGCGGGTCATTAAGGACTGCCTCAAGGAACTGGAGCTGGACGACAAACAGTTCCCGCCCCGGTCGGTCCTGGGCTACATCTCCCGGGCCAAGGATCAGATGCTGCTGGCAGAGGACTACGCCGTCCAGTGCGAAAAGAGTGGAGACTACCGCCTGAATAAAATCGCCAAGGTGTATACCCGCTACCAGCACCGGCTGTGGGAGGCCAACGCCCTGGACTTTGACGATATCATCCTGCACACGGTGCGGCTGCTTCAGCAATTTGAAGAGGTGCGCGCCTATTACCAGCGGAAATTCCGCTACGTTCTCATTGACGAGTACCAGGACACCAATAATCTGCAATATCTGCTGGCCTCCACCCTGGCGGGGGGCTATGAAAACTTCTGCGTGGTGGGCGATGACGACCAGTCCATCTACCGCTTCCGGGGAGCCACCATTGAGAACATCCTCTCCTTTGAAAAACAGTATCCCGGCTGCCGCACCATTCGCCTGGAGGAGAACTACCGCTCCACCAAGCACATTCTGGAGGCATCCAATGCGGTCATCCGCAACAACCAGGGCCGAAAAGGCAAAGAGCTGTGGACTAAGGCTGGGGAGGGGGAGAAACTCCAGGTCTACACCGCCATGAACGAAAACGACGAGGCTCAGTATGTGGCCAATCAGATCCTGGATGATTTCGGCCAGGGCCGGGCCTGGAAAGACCATGCGGTACTCTACCGGATGAACGCCCAGTCCAACCAGCTGGAGACCGCCTTCAAGCGCAGCGGCATCCCCTACCGCATCATCGGCGGCACCCGGTTCTTTGACCGCGCCGAGGTGAAGGATATGACGGCCTATCTGGCGGTGCTCAATAACCCGGAGGATGACCTGCGCCTCCAGCGTATCATCAACAACCCGCCCCGGGGCATCGGAGCCAAGACCATCGAGACGGCCCAGGCCATTGCCCAGCGGGAGGGGGCTTCTCTCTACGCCGTCATCGACAACGCCCGGATGTATCCGGAACTGGAGCGGTCGGCGGCCAAGCTGGCGGCCTTTACCAATCTGATGGGGGAACTGACCGGGCTGCTGACCACCCTGCCGCTGGATCAGTTTTATGAGGAGATGATGATCCGCACCGGCTACGCCGCCATGCTGGAGACCAAGAACACGGTGGAGGATCGCACCCGCCTGGAGAACATCCGGGAGCTGCTCACCTCCATCCGGGGCTATATGGAGAACGCCGGGGACGAGCCTACGTTGGCCGGTTTCCTGGATGAAATCGCTCTGTACACCGATCTGGACAGCCACGACCCGGACCAGGACTGCGTGGTGATGATGACCATGCACTCGGCCAAGGGCCTGGAGTTCCCAGTGGTCTTTGTGGTGGGAGCTGAGGAGGGCATCTTCCCCGGTATCCGGGCCATCGGAGAGCCCGACGAGATGGAGGAGGAGCGGCGTCTGTGCTACGTGGCCATGACCCGGGCCAAGGAGAAGCTCTACCTCACCTGTGCAGGCCAGCGTATGCTCTTTGGCCGCACCAGCGCCAACCGTCCCTCCCGCTTCCTGGAGGAGATCCCCCCGGAGCACCTGGAGCGCTCCGGGCGGAACTTCCTGGATCGGGGCGACAGCTGGGGCGGTATGCCCTCCCGCACCTCTGGTCATGGCGGATATGCCAAGCCGGAGCGCAGCCCCTATGACCAGCGGCCGGAACCCCGGGCGCCTCAGCGCCGGGACTACGGCGGGTTCTCCCGGGCTATGGGCGCCTCGGCTGCACCCAAGGGCGGCGCCGACCTGTCCGCCTTCCATAAGGGAGATATGGTGCGTCACAAGGCCTTTGGCCAGGGCATGATTCTGTCCATCCAGAAAATGGGGGGCGACGCCCTGGTAGAGATCGCCTTTGACAACGTGGGCACGAAACGGTTGATGCTCAAGTCCGCCGCCGCCCATATGACAAAGGTGTAAGCAGACAATTTGTTAGAAAAACCGGCGATGTAAGCTTTGGTTGACAAAAAGGAAGGGAGATTTGGTTGCCGATTCCCTTCCTTTTTGCTACCGTCAAACCAGAGAGGAGGGACAAGATCATGACATTAGGAACGCGGATCGCAGCCCTGCGCCGGGAGCGGGGGCTGTCTCAGGAGGCCCTGGGAGAACTGGTGGGAGTATCCCGCCAGGCGGTAAGTAAGTGGGAGAGCGACAGTGCCCTACCCGATGTAAATAACTGTGTGGCTCTCAGCCGAGCCTTCGGCATTACCCTGGCCCAGCTGCTGGAGCTGGAAGAGGAGACTGCGCCCAGCCGGGAGCTGACCCAGGAGCAGCTGGAGATGGCCGAGACGATTGCAAAGAAGTATCTTGAGTCCCTGCCCCGTCCTAAGGGTTGGCGGCAGCGGCGGAAATGGCCCTGGGTACTGGCGGCAGCGGTGGTGCTGGTGCTGGCCTCGGTGACCGCCCAGTGGGTCCGGGATCTCAACCGTACTGTCAGCCATATGACGGATGAGATGATGACGATTCAAAACACGGTGAGCGACGCGGTGGAGCAGCAGGTAAACGCCGCCCTCCAGCAGGTCACCAGTCTGGTGGAGTCATTCGACTATACAGCGGTAGAGGTAAATCTGTGGGAAAATACGGCTACGTTTGACCTGAACGTCCAACTGCGACAGCGCACAGCGGACACTCCAGTGATTTTGGCTGCCCGCAGCGCGGGAGAAACGGTCTCTGTTCAGGCGGAGGACCAGGGGGGCGAGACCTTTTCTGCCCGGATCACCTGTCCTCTCAGCGACGCCATTGACTTCTCTCTCACCTTCCAGATAGACGGAGAGAATCGCACTCAGACGGTTGGGCAGGCCATTCAAATGCGGAAGGGATACTCTTTGCAGCCCGAGCATCGGGTGCTTTACACATCCCCCTATATGGACAAAAAGCTGGAGAAAGGACATTTTCCCAAAGGAACCGTAGTGCCGCTGGAGTACACCGTGACCTTCGACCAGATGTCTCTGCTCACAGGACCTATCTACGTGAACGCCCAGCTAGGCGTCTTTGTCAATGACAAGCTGGACCACTGGGTAGAGGACATCCCCAGCGCCAGTGTGGAAAATGCAAATGATACCTATTTTTCTATGTACTGGAGACCGGAGGTGGACCTGAGCGGCCTGGATTTAAAGGCGGGAGACCAGATCACCCTGGCTCTTTCTCTGAAAGACAGCTACGACCGGTCACTGAGCCAGGTGCTGTGGCGGGGGAACATTGATGAGGACGGCTACATTCAGGAACAAACCTGGGGTGAAGAGGAGGCCTACCCTCCAGTGGAGGAGGCCAGACCGAAATGAAAAAACAAATGATTCCTGCCTTGGTGGGCTTCTGGGTGGGGCACGTAGTGACCAGTGTTCTGCTGCTTGTCTGGATGATGCTGGGGATCCTGTGGTATTTTATGGGCACCAGTGATTTGTGGTATGACGTAACAGCCATTATGATAGCGCTGCTCATTCCCTTGATGGCTGGCGGCCTGACCCGGAAGAAGCGACCTTATATCCCTGTGAAATCGTTGTGGATGGCCGCAGGAGCGGATATGATCCTCCTGGCTCTGATACTGGCGGTGTATCACGGAATCGTTGCCTGTGGGAATTATGGCCTGGGGGCTACGGTGTTCCAGGGACTGTTGCTGGATGGAACCATACTGGCCACAGGGGTTCCTCTTGTGCTGGAGAAGATTGGTGGAATTACCTACGCTGCCCGTGAGACAAGTCAGGAGATCATGGGACTTTTTCTGCCGCCCCTGGCCTTCACCGTAGGGTACCTGCTGGCCAAGCGCCCGGAATAAAGTTTGGAATATGAAAAGCCGCCTGCGTTTTTGCAGGCGGCTCTTTTTAACCAATGGTAATGGTACAGGGAGTAGTCAATCCACTGTCTAAGGGGAAATAAGAGGTATGGACAGCCTCTTCCTCGCTGGAGGTCAGGGCGGTGTAGATGATGCTGCCGTCGTCGGCCTGCTCCGAAACCAGAGCGTAGGCGGCATGGTCCTCCCAAGTGAGGTCCAGAGCATCCTGGCCCGCCAAAACCTGCTGGACGGAGATGGTCTGAGTGGTGATGGATTGCTGGCCCTGCGTAAACTGCTCTACGGTGACTTGCTTCAGGTGGGGGACGTAGGAGAAGTTGACGGTGATATCCAGAATATTTTCCCGAGTTACTTGATCGTCGAGCGTTTCGGAATATTTCGTATTCAATGTGATACCGACCGCACCGGTTGTGCCGCCTCCTTCGTTGACCAGATAAACAGTCCCATCGGAACTCTGATAGACGTAGTAGGAACTCCAACTCTGCTCTTCTATACGAGCGAGGGGGGTGGTGTAGTGAAGGGTACCGGATAAAATGTAGGACGTGCTGTTTTCTGTGACATTGATTCCGTGCTCGTAGCGATCCTGAGATAGGTCAGAGTGCAGCACAACCGTTGCCTCCGGATTGCCGTCCACCATGTTCAGTTCTTGGACCAGGAAGAAACGGCGGCCTTCCGGGCCGGGAAAGCGGTATTGCCCATCCTCGTCTTTCTGGGCTTTCAGAACAGTCTGGGGCAGAAGGATGCGTTCTAAGCCATTGATATAGGCTATGCGGGAACTGTATTCCTCCCAGCCGTTTTCTGCAGATTCCCAGTTGGGGGGCACCAGTTCGTCTGGCAGCAGATAATAGCCGACCAGACGGGCTTCTTCTGGGACGGTTTGCTCCGGCTGAGCCAGAGGGACCCGACTGAACAGAGCCAGCAGAAGAATGGGAATCAGGAGAGGGATGGTCCTTCGCAGAAACTTTTTCATTGTTCTCCTCCTATGATCCGTGAACACGCAGAATCTGGCCTGCGCGGCAGCAAGTGAGGAACGGGAGCGCGGCGGTCAGGGCTCCAGCGTAAGAAACAGGGGGATGGTCAGCCCGCTCTCCTCCGCCGCCCAGCAGGTGTGGGAGACGGGGGCATCCTCCCGCTCCAGCAAGGTGCGCTGCATGGTGCCATCCGCATAATGCTCACAGATAAGGGTGTACGCGGCATTGCTTTCCAGAGAAATGGAGAGCTCAGACAGGCCGTTCAACACCTCTTGAGCGGTAATGGTTCTGGAGGTCACAGGCTGGTTGTCTGCGGTAAATTGCTCCACTGTGACCTGCTCCAGGCGGGAAATGTAGCGAAAGTTGATCGTGAGGTCCAGGGTGTTTTCCTCTGTGGCCTGCCCGTTGCGGGCCTCCTGATAAGTAACCGTCTTGGTCATGCTGCAATCCAACGTGCCGCCATAGCTGTTGCCGCCATCCTCCAGGTAGACGGTGCCGTCTGGTTCCTGCCAGACCTGATAGGCAGCCCAAATCTGGTTGTCCTCTGTCCAGACCGGATCGTTAAGGGGAGCGGTGTAGTAGAGTGTGCCGGAGACGGTGTGGTTGGTCCCCAGGTCGGTGACTTCCATGTGAAGGCCTTCTGATTCCAGGTCGGAGTACAGTCGGTAGGCAAACTCCTCCAGGTTGCCGGGGTTATAATACTCCTTCGCCAAGAAAAAGCGTCGGCCCTCCAGATTGGGAAAGTACAGCTCTCCCTGTTCATCGGTTTTGGCTTTGAGAATCATATCTGGAATGGAAAAGATGAGACCGTTGGCGTGGACGGAGCTGCTTCCTTTTTCCTCCCAGCCGGCCTTGGGATCGCCGATGGAGGTTGGGCCGGAATTCATGGTCTCCCGAACCAGATAAAAACCTACCAGATGGTTTTCCCAAGCGTGAGTTTCCTCCGGCTGGGCCAGGGAGATCTGACTGAGCAGAGCCAGCAGGATAACGGGAATCAGAATCAAAATGCCTGTCCGAAACCGTTTATTCATCGTCCTCCTCCAATCGTCCGTCGAAGCGCAGGATATCTCCCACGTCACAGTTGAGGTAGTAGCAAATTTTGTTGATGGTGTGAAAGCGCACGCCGCTGGCCTTGCCGGAGCGGAGAATGGACAGGTTGGCCTCGGTAATGCCGACCTTGGCACATAGCTCCTTGGAGGTCATGTTCCGCGCCTTCAGCACTTCGCTGAGATGAACCGTAATTGCCATGGCTGTCCCCTTATATAATAGAGCGGTTGTCGTCCAGAAGTGTTTTGCCCTGCTGAATACAGCGGCACAAAAGGAACAGAGCGGCAGCCAGAGCCAGAGTGGAGAGGGGCAGGGAGAGGGAGTACTCCTGGCTGGTGAGGAGGGAACTTACCATCAGCTGGAAAAGATTACTTCCAAGGGAGAGCAGGACGGTGGCCTGGATGACCTGACGGCAGCCGCGGGCGGTTTTTTCACATTGAGCCAGGGCTTCCCTATCAAAAGGCTCGTGGACCATGATGCGGGCCAGATCACTGCCCCAAAGCAGAACGATTCTTCCCAACAGACTGGGGATGGCATGGAGCAGAGCCAGTAGGCCGTGGATCCAAATGGTGGTTTGAGCAGTGGCGGGTGCACTGGTATTTCCCTGCTGAATCGCCTGGGTTTTCGCGAGAAGGGAGAAGGTGGACTGGAAACCGACGGCAAAGACCAGCACCAGGGCACAAGCGGTGAGCAGCGCCGACAGCAGTCGGGCCAGATCGGCAGTATCCTGGCGGTCCAGAGGCTCCAGCAGCCGCAGCACCAGCCAGCAGACCAGCGCACACAGGGCGCCGCCTGCCGCTCCCAAGATCCGGTACTCAGGCAGTGGATTGCTGAGCAGGGTGGGGTTGACAGAAAAGAAGAGGGCTAAAAAAATCAGCAGGGAACTGAGGGGGAGCAGAGTATCAGTCCCGGTGAGTGCGCCCCGTCCTTTGGGAAGCTTCAGCAGGAGCAGAGGCAGAGAACTCACAGTCAGTATGATGGCCCAGGCAGACAAATTGCCCAAAAATCCGGTGAGGGACAACGCCCGCAGTCCCTCGCCAGCCCGGGTGGACAGGGAAAATAAGGCCTCGCCAGTCCCGCTTCCGCCCCAGAATCCGGCCAAAATACCCAGAACAGCGGCACAGATCAGCCCGGTTATACGGCGTGCTTTCATGGTATGCACCTCCATAATTATTGTTATTCGATAATTCTAACTTATAGATACCATATAAATTATTGTTTGTCAATAATTTTGAAATCCAATATAGTGAATAATAATTCTAAACAATGGAAATAAACGGATGAATAAAACAGTAAATATTCATTTTTATACGTTATGCACTGAAAGAACAATGAAAATACCGAATAATTATACCAATTCAATCTTGCATTTTTATTCTTCCGGTGGTAGACTATTGCCAACACAAAGGAAGGCCCCTCCGATGGGCCAAACCAAAGAATTGGGAGGAAGAAGATCATGAGTGAGATTAAAAAAGTAGTGCTGGCCTATTCCGGCGGTTTGGATACGTCCATCATCATCCCCTGGCTGAAGGAGAACTACAATAACCCCGAGATCATCGCGGTTGCCGCTGACGTGGGTCAGGGCGATGAGCTGGAGGGACTGGAGGAGAAGGCCATCAAGACCGGCGCCTCCAAGCTGTACATTGAGGACCTCACCGATGAGATGGTGGACGATGTCATCGTTCCCTCTATGATGATGGGTGCCAAGTATGAGGAGTACCTGCTGGGTACCGCCTTTGCCCGGCCCATCATTGCCAAGCGGCTGGTTGAGATCGCCAAGAAAGAGGGCGCCGACGCCATCTGCCACGGCTGCACCGGCAAGGGCAACGACCAGGTCCGGTTCGAGCTGGGCATCAAGCGCTTCGCTCCTGAGATGAAGATCATCGCTCCCTGGAGAGAGTGGGACATCAAGGGACGTGACGAGGAGATCGACTACGCCGAGGCTCACAACGTGCCTCTGAAGATCAGCCGGGAGACCAACTACTCCAAGGATAAGAACCTGTGGCACCTGAGCCACGAGGGCCTGGATCTGGAGGATCCCGCCAACGAGCCTCAGTACGACAAGCCCGGCTTCCTGGAGATGGGCGTGTCCCCTGCCATGGCTCCCGACAAGGCCACCTATGTGACCCTGGACTTTGAGAAGGGCTGGCCCGTTGCCATCGACGGTGAGAAGATGAAGGCCAGCGATATCATCCGCAAGCTCAACAAGCTGGGCGGCGAGAACGGCATCGGTATCCTGGATATCGTGGAGAACCGGCTGGTTGGTATGAAGGACCGGGGCGTGTACGAGACTCCCGGCGGCACCATCCTCTATAAGGCTCACGAGGTGCTGGAGATGATCACCCTGGACAAGGACACCAAGCACATGAAGAGCAAGCTGGCGGTTGACTTTGCCGACCTCATCTACAACGGCAAGTGGTTCACCCCCCTGCGGGAGGCTCTCACCGCTTTTGCCTTCGACACTCAGAAGCATGTTACCGGTACTGTAAAGCTCAAGCTCTACAAGGGCAACATTATCACCTCTTCCGTCACATCTCCTGAGACCCTTTACTCTGAGAATCTGGTCACCTTCGAGGAGAGCGACTACAACCAGGACGATGCCACCGGCTTCATCAACCTGTGGGGCCTGCCCGATACCGTTCAGGCCATGCGGGAGCAGGGAAAGCTGAAGTAAGCGTCTGAGCCGTCGCGAATAGACGAAACGAAATAATATGAGTCCGAAGGCGAAGTTACTTCGCCTTCGGACTGCTTAAAAATTTATTTCCGCTGCGGCGGAAATTCTGCGAGGCGAATGGCCGCAGGTCATTCGCTCTTCGCATATCAAAGGAGAGAATGTTATGAAGCTCTGGGCTGGTCGGTTCCAGAAGGAGACCGATACTCTTGTCAATGATTTTAACTCTTCCATCCAGTTTGATGCCCGCCTCTACAAGCAGGACATCGCCGGCTCCATCGCCCATGCCCAGATGCTGGGTAAGCAGGGCATCATCGAGGAGCATGAGGTGGAAGCGATTGTGGATGGCCTGAAGGCCATCCTGGAGGATATTGAAGCGGATAAGGTGGAGTTCTCCGTGGACAACGAAGATATCCACATGAACATCGAGACTCTGCTCACCCAGCGCATCGGCGATGCCGGCAAGCGGCTGCACACCGCCCGGTCCCGGAACGACCAGGTGGCTGTGGATACCCGCCTGTACGTGAAGGAGGAAATTCCTGTTATCATCGGGAAGATCCTGGATCTGGAGCAGGTGCTGGTGGAGAAGGCCAAGGAGCACACCGATACCGTTATGCCCGGTTATACCCACCTGCAGCGTGCTCAGCCTACCACCTTCGGCCACTACATGATGGCTTACGCCAACATGTTCAAGCGGGACGTGACCCGGTTGGAGGACTGCCTGGAGCGGCTGGACGAGTGCCCTCTGGGTGCCGGCGCTCTGGCCACCACCACCTATGATATCGACCGCTTTGCCACCGCGCAGGCTTTGGGATTCAAGAAGCCCACCGACAACTCCATGGATTCCGTCTCTGACCGTGACTACGCCATCGAGCTGCTCTCTGCTCTGTCCATCCTGATGATGCACCTGTCCCGGTTCTCTGAGGAGATCATCCTGTGGTGCTCTTGGGAGTTCAAGTTCGTGGATCTGGACGATGCCTACTCCACCGGCTCCTCCATCATGCCCCAGAAGAAGAACCCCGACGTGGCCGAGCTGGTCCGGGGCAAGACTGGCCGGGTGTATGGTTCCCTCATTACCCTGCTGACCATGATGAAGGGTCTGCCTCTGGCCTACAACAAGGATATGCAGGAGGATAAAGAGGCTCTGTTTGACGCCATCGACACGGTGGAGATCTGTCTGCCTGTCTTTGCGGCCATGGTGAACACCCTATCCGTGCGGCGGCACAACATGGAGCGGGCGGCTGCCGGCGGCTTTATCACTGCCACCGACTGCGCCGATTATCTGGTGAAGAAGGGTCTGCCCTTTCGGGAGGCCTATATGATCGTGGGCCGGCTGGTCAACCTGTGCATCAAGAACCATGAGACCCTGGATACCCTCACTCTGCGGGACTTCCGGGCTATCTGTGACCTCTTCGATGAGGGCGTGTACGAGGCCATGGCCCTCAAGCACTGCGTCAACGGCCGTACCGTCTATGGTGGTCCTGCCAAGGAGTCAGTGCTCAAGCAGATTTCTCTGATCGAGGAATTTATCCAGGAGCATCAGCCCCAGAAGTAAAAAAGGCTCTTGTGGTCAGGAGGGACGGGGGGTACAATGGGGAACGGAGAGGGCCCCGCCCCTCTTACACCACTTAAAGGGATGATCCTCATGGGCAAGAACCCAAAGGTATTTATTGACGGAAAGGGCGGCGTGGTAGGAGCGCGGCTGTATGAGCAGCTGTCCCGCCGCAGCGACCTGGACTTTTTGATTATTGACCCGGAGAAGCGCCGGGATGTGGAAGAGCGGCGCAAGCTGCTCAACGAGGCGGACCTGGCTATTCTGTGTCTCCCGGAGGAGACGGCGGCCCAGGCGGTGGAGTTGGTGGATAACCCCAACACCCGCATCATCGATACCTCTCCAGCCCACCGTACCACGCCGGGCTGGGTGTACGGCTTTGCTGAACTGCTCCCCGGTCAGCGTCAGCGTATCCGCTTTTCCAAGCGGGTGGCAAACCCCGGGTGCCACGCCTCCGGCTTTCTCTCCACGGTAGCCCCGCTGGTACAGATGGGGATGCTGCCCCCGGACTATCCGGTGTCCTGTTTCTCCATTACCGGCTACTCGGGTGGGGGAAAGGACATGATCGCTGAGTTTGAGGATCCCAACCGTGATCCGGCTTTGGCGGCCCCGGCTCTCTATTCTCTGGAGCTGCGCCACAACCATCTCAATGAGATGCAGCATATCGCAGGGCTGGAGTATCCCCCGGTATTTGTCCCCATTTTAAGCGACATGTACAGCGGTATGGCCACCTCGGTGACCTTACAGAACCGGCTGCTGCGGGGAACGCCCACGGCCCAGGACATCTGTGAGATGCTCCAAAGCTACTACCAGGATCAGACGCTGGTAACGGTGGCACCCTTTGGGACACAAGGCCCCCGGCTGGTATCCAACACCATGGCGAACACCGACAAGCTGGAGATCACCGTCTGCGGCAGGGAGGAGCAGACTTTGCTTACCGCCCGCTTTGACAACCTGGGCAAAGGGGTGGCCGCGGCGGCCATTCAAAATCTGAATCTGATGCTGGGTTTCCCGGAGACCACCGGCTTGAGGGTGGAGTGACCGGGCCCGGCTCATACATAAAGAGGGAGGAACTTATTATGGATGCAAATCTGGATCGTGCAAAAGTGCTTACCGAAGCCCTGCCTTACATCCAGCAGTATAATGGAAAGATCGTAGTTATCAACTGCGGCGGCGTACCCATGACCGACCCGGAACTGCGGGAGGCGGTGATGTCGGACATCATCATGCTGCGCCTGGTGGGTATCAAGGTGGTGCTGGTCCACGGCATCGGCCCTGAGGCCAAGGAGGCTTTGAAGGACGCTGGAATGGAGCTGCAGTACAAGGATGGCTATCCCTGTGTGAGCGACGACGCTTTGGACGTTGTGCAGCAGGTGCTGTGCGGCAAGGTGAACAAGGGTCTGGTGTCCGCTCTGAATCAGAAGGGCGGCAAGGCCATTGGCCTTTGCGGTATCGATGGCGGCCTGCTCTCCGCCAAGACCATCAGCCCCTCCTACGGCCGCACCGGCGAGGTGGTGAAGGTAGATGTGACGATGGTGAACAGCTTCCTGAATCAGGGCTATATCCCCGTCATCGCTACTGTTGCTCAGGGAGCGGACGGTCTGACCAACGTTTATTCCGTCAGCGCCAATGTGGCGGCCGCCAAGCTGGCGGTGGCTCTGGGAGCGGAGAAGCTCATCCAGCTCACTGACAAGGAGTCTATGCTGCAGAATCCCGATGCTCCCGGCGCCCCCATGCCCGAGCTGCATCTGTCCAAGGTGCCCGCTCTGATCCGCTCCGGAGCCATCTCTCAGATCATGGTGCACAAGGTGAACTGCAGTGTGGAGGCGGTGCGTTCCGGCGTCAAGTCCGCCACCTTCCTGGACGGCACCGTACCTCACGCCATTCTGCTGGAGCTGCTGTCCGACGAGGGCATCGGCACCATGCTGACCCACTGATTTTCGCTGGAGAGGGGAATAGACGATGAAAAAAGACCTGTTGAAGCTGCTGGACCTGACCGGCGAGGAGATCCTGAAGATCCTGGACACCGCCGACCAGCTGAAATTTAGCCAGAAGCATGGCATTGCTCACGATAAGCTCAAGGGCAAGACCCTGGCCATGATTTTTGAGAAGAACTCCACCCGTACCCGTGTCTCCTTTGAGACCGGTATGTACCAGTTGGGCGGCCACGCCCTGTTTCTCTCCAGCAAGGAGAGCCAGATCGGCCGGGGCGAGCCGGTAGAGGATACCGCTCGGGTGCTGCTGCGCTACTGTGACGGCATCATGATCCGTACCTTTGCCCAGGAGGAAGTGGAGACCCTGGCGGCCCACGCCAATATTCCTGTCATCAACGGCCTGACCGACTTCTGCCATCCCTGCCAGGTGCTGGCCGACCTGATGACCGTCCGGGAGCATAAGACTGTGCTGGAAGGGCTGAAGATGTGCTACATCGGCGACGGCAACAACATGGCCAACTCCCTGATCGTGGGTGGCCTGAAGACCGGCATGGAAGTGGCAGTGGCCTGCCCCGAGGGCTACGATCCTCATCCTGATGTGCTGGCTTTTGCCAAGAGCGACCCCAACTTTAAGTTTACCCTCTGCCGCGATCCTAAGGAGGCCGCTGTGGGCGCCGACGTGGTGTTCACCGACGTGTGGGCCTCCATGGGCCAGGAGGAGGAGAAGGCCATCCGTGAGAAGGCCTTTGTGGGCTATCAGGTGAACAAGGAGCTGATGTCTCTTACCAACCCCGGCTGCATGGTGCAGCACTGCCTGCCCGCCCACCGGGGTGAGGAGATCACCGCCGACGTGTTTGAAGAGCACGCGGAGGAAATCTTTGACGAGGCGGAGAACCGCCTGCACGCTCAGAAGGCAGTTATGTACCTGCTGATGGGCGGCGAGGACTAAGTTTTTCTTTGGGGGAACAGGTGCTTTTTCGGTGCCTGTTCCCCCAAAAAAGAAAAAATGAAAAAATTGAAAAAAGATGTTGACAGAAGGGAAAACATCTGGTAACATATCGTTGTTGTCCGTTGCAGGACATACCACTTGGGGGTATAGCTCAGCTGGGAGAGCGCTTGAATGGCATTCAAGAGGTCAGCGGTTCGATCCCGCTTATCTCCACCAAAATGACCACACCAATTACGGTGTGGTTATTTTTTTGATGCCGGGGAAGAGACCCGGTCTAATTTATTTGATTCCCGTTTTCTGGAGGTCCCTAGCTATGAGTTTCTCCCTTCCCAAATACCAGGCACCGGATTTTGCTGCTCTGGGGCTGGACAACGCGCCCGATGTGCAGTTGGTCCCGGCAGAGAAAGACGGTGTGATGCCTGAAAACTATCACGCCACCACTATGTTCCCCGAATATTTCCGCATCGGTGGACAATGGGTGCTGGCAGAGGACAGCCGGATGGACTGCGTGGCTGTGGTCCGGGAGGGCAAAGTGTCCGTGGTGGAATTTCGCAATGTGAAGCAGGGTGATCTGGTGGCAGTAGGCCGGTCTGAGGACGGCTCTCAGGGCATCTATGTCCACCCGGACTGCTTTGTAGATGAGCAGGGAGAGCAGGAGGTCTTTGCCTTCCGTCAGGGCCGCAGCCGGGAGACTGCTTACTCCGTGGACTATGATAATCTCTACCAGCTGCTGCGCTATGAGCGGCAGCACGGCAATATCCTGTGGGTCATGGGTCCGGCCTGCGTCTTTGACTCCCGGTCCCGGGCCGCTTTTGCCGCCCTGGTGCGCCAGGGCTATGTCAACGGTGTCATGGCGGGCAATGCGCTGGCTACCCACGATCTGGAGGCAGGCTATCTGGGTACTGCCCTGGGCCAGGACATCTACACCCAGCAGTCCCAGCCCAACGGCCACTATAACCACATCGACACCATCAATGAGGTGCGTCGGATGGGGTCCATCCAGGCCTTTGTGGAGTCTGGCAAGGTAAAGGACGGAGTGATGTACCAGTGCGTACACCACAATGTGCCCTTTGTACTGGTTGGCTCCGTGCGGGACGACGGCCCTCTGCCTGAGGTGTACGGCGACGTCTATCAGGGCCAGGACGCCATGCGAAACCTGGTGAGAAACGCTACCACGATCATCTGTATGGCCACCACCCTGCATACCGTGGCCACCGGCAATATGACGCCCTGTTTCCGGGTCGTGGACGGAGAGGTGCGTCCCCTGTTCTTTTATTCCGTGGATATCTCTGAGTTCGCGGTGAACAAGCTGCGGGACCGGGGAAGTCTGTCGGTGAAGACCATCGTTACCAACGTGCAGGACTTTGTGGTCCACGTCAAACAGAATCTGTTGGGAGAATAAAAATAAGGTTCGGTATCTGCACAGATACCGAACCTTATTTTTATAGTTGAAAATCCTCATCTTTCAGGGTGCTGAAGTCCGCCTTCACCGGGCGGGGCGGGACCCGCTTGAGGGGATCGTATCGAAAGCTGCGGCAGCTGGAGCCGGCAGACATGACCCCCTTCTTCTCACAGATCACCTGGTCTCCCTCCAGGGGACGGCTGTGGGTGCAATAAGAGCAGCGGGGGTCCATCTTTTTTTGAAACAGGGCCATGAATCGGTTACCTCCCTTGTGTAATCCTCTCCATTATACCCCGGACAGACGGGATTTTCCACCGCTTTTTTTCACCACCCGTACGGCCAGAGCAAAAAGGAGCAGCCACAGGCACCAGGCGGAGACGGTGGAGATGGTGAGAGCCTGCTGAAAGTCCAGTACCGCCATGGCCTCGGTCTGTTCTGCCAGATAGAAGCTTACTGGGGCATTCAGTGGGACCAGCCGGGTGAGAAGGCCCAGCAGAGCGGCGGAAAGGGCACCATGGAGCAGTTTACCAACAAAGTAGGTGCGCATAGACAGGCCGCTGTCCCCCAGAAAGGCCAGTACCTGGCAGTGGACGGACAGGCCGGCCCAGCCCAGCATGAAGGCGGCCATGGACAGCCGACCGGGCAGGGAGCCGTCAGTGAGGGAGGAGACCCCGGAGGAGATCTCCAGCACGCCCGTGAGCAGCCGTTTGGCCCAGGACTGGGAGAAACCCAGGGGGCCCAGAAAAAGCGATAGAAGCTCAGCCAGGGCCTCCAGAACCCCGGCCAGACTGAGCATCCGGATGACCACACAAAACAGCAGTACAAAGGCGCAGATGTTCAAAGAAGAGGATAGAGCTCCGGTGACCGAGCGGGTAAAGGCAGCAGGAAAACGGACGGCCTGGAATTGAGGGGCGGTAAGGCTGCCCCGGCGGGGCCCCTCGTGGGGGCGGTAAAAACGGAACAGAAGCCCTACGCACAGGGAGGCGGCAATGTGTGCCAGGTATAGGAGCAACCCCACGGTACCGCTCCCAAATACCCCTGCGCCCACCACGCCAAGGATAAAGGCCGGTCCGGCATTGTTGCAGAAAGCGAGCAGACGCTCGGCCTCTGTTTTGGAGCACTGTCCGCTCTGATACAGGGCAGTGGCGGTGCGCGCTCCCACGGGATAGCCTCCCACAAAGCCTAAGGCCACTGCGCTGGCGCAAGCTCCATTGACCCGAAAGAGAGGTGCCATCACGGGCTGGAACAGCTTGCCCAGGTACCGGGACAATCCAAGCTCCACCACCAGAGAGGACAAGACAAAGAAGGGAAACAGGGAGGGGATAATCACATTGCCGCACAGGCGCAGCCCGTCCTTCATAGCGGCCATGGCCTCCTTGGGCCATAAAATCAGTGCCAGGGCGGCGCAAACGATAGCAAGGCCCAGAAACAGTTCCCGATAAGCTTCTTTTCCAAGCAGACGGCCCAAGACGATCCTCCCCCTTTCTGCGCACAGGAGAGTGTATGCAGGAAGGGGAAAAATCAGAACGCAGCGGAACTTGGTTATAGAAGGGCAGTTCTTCCCTTGACATATATAGGACGACTATATATAATGCGATATATAGATAAACTATATAAGGAGGGCAGCTATGGAACTGGATAAGAGCCTGGTCAGCGGCAGTATGGCGCTGCTGGTGATGAAGCTGTTGGAGGGGCGGGATATGTACGGTTATCAGATGATCGAGGAGCTGAAACGGCGCTCGGATGATACCTTCCATCTGAAGGCTGGTTCGCTGTACCCTCTGCTCCACGGCCTGGAGGAGAAGGGGTATGTAGAGGCATATGAGCGGGAAGCTACGGCAGGAAAACCCCGGCGTTACTATCATCTGACCGACCATGGGAAAAAGGCGCTGCAGGAGAAGGAGCAGGGTTGGAACCGATATGCGGATGCGGTTCGGCAGGTTTTGGGGGGAGGTGCGTGTTGTGTCGGAGTGTAATACGATAAGGGTCACTCCTTTACTCTTCGTCATTCGCTTTGTCGGACTTCTTTTCTGCCATGGCGGCTACGCCCTCGGCATAGCCTCGGAGAAATTCGCGCTTATCGTCGGGAAGCATGTTGACCGACTTTTTCAGAGATTGAATGATCTGCTTTTCCTTCTCGCTCACTGGTGTCACCTCCATGCGGCCTGCCATCATCAGCGCCGGTAGGCCATCCCCGGCGGACGCCCTGGTGGGCGTTTCGGCTAATTGGTAACGGTGTTGATGTATTCGTACATCTTAAAGTAATGCTCCCTGGTTACCTGGTTACGAAGCTCATACAACTGGCGGTGCAGGAACTTCCGGGTCTCGCTCTTGTCAGTTCTCATGCGGGCCACCACGTCCACATAACCCTTTGTAAACTTTGCCATGTTATCCTCCTTTGCCCTCGTGACCTCCGGGGCGGGTCGATCTGTTTTACTACACGACTTAATTGCAACATTTTCTTCCTTGCTGTAAAATGAAACTACCTATCTAACAAAATTCAAGAAAGGTGGTGGGCGCTATAATATGAAACAAGTTGGTGTGTTTGTTATGGTGCTCTTTCTGTTGTTGCCTCCTTCTTCTGCTCACCCTGGGAAAACAGATGCAAACGGGGGACATTACAACAGAAGTACAGGCGAGTACCACTATCACCATGGGTTTCCAGAGCACCAGCACGAAAACGGGATTTGTCCGTATGATTATGAGGACAAAACAGAGGACTCACATGGCAGGGTCACGATCACGGAAGATGATGACGAACCAACTCATTATGAGATTCCAAAACCAGACACAGGAAAAGAAGAAAAAGGAATGAATATATCTGGTATAGCTACTGCGGTTCTTCTTGCTATCGGATTGGCATATTATCTTTTCTTTTTATTTGGGTGGGTGATTGGTGATATATTTCGGTTTATAAAAAAGAAAATAAGACCTAGATAATATGATGTTGAATTCATCAGGAATACGCAGGGATGTTTTGTGAATACAGTATATACGCCTTGACTCGTATTGTCAATACAATTTACTGAATATATTTTTTGGTTTTGTATTGACAATACGAAAATGAAGGCATTATAATAAGGGTGAGAATGGAGGTGAAACCTTGAACGACCGCATAAAAGAGCTTAGAAAAGCGCTTGGTTTGTCGCAGGACGAATTTGGTAGGCGCTTGGGTGTAACTAGGGGCGCAGTTACAAATATTGAGTTAAATAAAGTAGAACCAAAACCGCTATTTGTAGACTTGATCTGCCGTGAGTTCAATGTCAATGAGCTTTGGCTGCGGGATGGCATCGGTGAGATGTTCCAGGAGCGGACCAGGAGCGAAGAGCTGGCGGCCTTCTTCGGAGATGTGCAGGCAGAGGGCGGATTTAAAGAGGCCTTTTTGACCGTCCTGGCCAGGCTTGGACCGGAAGAGTGGGAACTGATCGAGCGGAAAGCCCGGGAGTTGGCCGAAGAAATAAAAAAAGCCGACCCCTAAGGGTCGGCTTTTTCTGAATCTTCACTTTATACAGTGCAGGACATAGGTATAAATTACTTTTAGGTGCGGTTCATCTGTTCGCTTTAGTAGAGCCATAATAGCCTGAATGAGTTTATCCTTTTCCATGTCCTGATCCCCCCTGTGTATTGTAGGTAAAATTATAGTACAAATGTTCTGTTATTGCAAATTATTTTTTCCAGAAATTGTGCTGTATATCGGACATTTTGGCGGTGATAATTATGTTCTGGCATGAAAAAAAGGAAGAAGATATTCTTTTGGCACAGAGAACCCGGGAACAGCGGTCGTGGAAAACGGATTGTGAGAAGAATGGGAACAAATGGTTTGTCCCTGTTGTCGTATCAATCCTGTGTATTACAGTGGTGGTCTGTTTCCTATCTTTAAGTAATATAGCAAGGAACAAGGATCAGCATGTAGATGTGGAAGAAGTAGATATTCCAAAAAACGGAACCGTTTTTTATCCTTTTTCCTACAATAATCCAGATTATGAAACAATTACAGCCCCACTTACTATAAAAACAAAGGGGGATGGTTATTACTATGTCAAGTTAAAAGACAGCGAAACCGAGAAAAATGAGCTTATCTTTTTTGTCCATGGCGGGGAGTCGGTAGAGTTGAATGTCCCTGAGGGAGACTACTTGCTGTATTATGCACATGGAGAAAAATGGTATGGGACATCTGATTTGTTTGGGCCGGATACTATGTATTCAAAAGCGGATGAAGTGTTTGATTTCCATGAGGACGAAAATGGCGATCTGCTGGGATGGACCGTTGAATTATATTTACAGAGAGACGGGAATCTTAGCGTTGAAGCGATTGATGACGATGATTTTTGATGTATAAGAAAAATCCCCCGCCCGGTGCTGGAACACCGGACAGGGGAAAAGGGCAGAGGTTTTGACGGGCCATCTGCCCTCCTATTATAGCAAGAATAGGGGGTTTAGGCAATGATGAAGTGCAGAAAGTGTCGTGCCGAGCTGCCCCAGGGGGCAAAATATTGTCCATCCTGTGGAGTAAAGCAGGATACCGGACAGAACCCGAAACGCCGGGGAAATGGCCAGGGGAGCGTATATCAGCTGGCGAACAAAAAGTGGATTGCCATTAAGGTTATTGGATACGAAGCAAAAGAGGGCGGGAAGCTGCGGAAAATCACACGATCAAAGTCTGGATTTCGGACGAAGAAAGAAGCCCTGGACTACCTGCCAAAACTGGATGATACACCGCGTGTAAAGCCGGTTACCTGGGCCCAGGTGTATGAGGCTTGGGTGCCGACTCACAGGGCAGGAAAGAGCACCATGGATTGTTATTCTGCGGCTGAGAAGTATTTCTCGTCCGTACATACGATGAAGCTGGCGGAGATTACCGTGGATGATCTCCAGGATTGCATGGACGAATGCCCCAAGGGTAAGCGGACCAGGGAGAACATGAAGGCCCTGGCCGGGCTGATCTACAAGTATGCAATCCCGAGGAACATGGTGCCAAGCGGTCTGAACATGGGGCAATATCTGATTGTGGGAGACGGCGATACAGGGAGCAAGGAGGCGCTGCCTGAGGAGGCCGTGAAGGCCCTGGAGGCGCATGTTGGAACTGTGAAGGGCGCGGACTATGTCCTGTGTCAGTGCTACCTTGGATTCCGGCCAGGGGAGCTTCTGGCTTTGGACGCTATCAATTACAACCGGAAGGAGAGGGCTTTTGTTGGCGGAGCCAAAACGGACGCCGGAAAGGACCGGGTTGTAACCGTAAGCCCGAAGATCCAGGCGATTGTCAATGATCTGGTACAGGACAAGGTTGCTGGCCCTGTGTTCTGTGCTGATGATGGAGGGGCTATGTCTATTAAGCAGTACCGGGCCATGTTCTACAATGTCCTGGAGGCCTGCGGCATTGAAAATCCGGTTGAAGAGCGCGACGGCATCAAGCGTAGGAAGTACACACCGCACAGCTGCCGCCACACGTTTGCAACGATGATGAAGAGAGTAGCTGGGGCAGACAAGGATAAGCTGGAGCTGATGGGACATACCAGCACAACCATGCTGAGACATTACCAGGATGTAAACTTTGATGATCTGCGGAAAATTACAGATGTTATTTAATATTCATTTATCCGCCCGAAGTTCCGGGCGGATTTTTTATATTCAGGCCAGAAATTGAATAAGCAATAGATAAGCAATAGAAGATTTTTTTTCGTTATAATTGATTTTAGCAGAAACAAAAAAGTAACGAGAAATAACCTTTTACAGCCATTTCTCGTTACTTTTGGTCCGAGTGCCGAGATTCGAACTCGGGGCCTCTTGAACCCCATTCAAGCGCGATACCAAACTTCGCCACACCCGGTTGTCGGCTCAGGACTCGTTGTCCCGGCGACTCGTTTATATTAGCACACCCCCGGGGAAAATGCAAGCTTTTTTTAAAATTTTTTTCGAATTTTTTTGAAATAAGAATAATGTTGAGAAAACTGGCGAAATATAACTGTATTTGCAACTTTTTTGAAAGGCACAAAAACTCCTCCGAGAAGAATTTCCCGGAGGAGTGCATTTATTTTGCGGTTACAAACAGCTCATAAAGCCTGGAGAGCATATCCCAAGTCTTCCGATCCATCACTCCCGTCTGTTCCAGCTGGGCCAGACCCTGGAGCCAGCGGGTATTTTCCACTGAGGCGTCTCCGTGATAGCCGTCGGACGGGGCATCTACAATGCCGTTGAGCTTCTGGCTAAGGATCTGGAACATGGTCTGGGGCAGAATCATATAGCCGCCGGACATGCCTGGGGAGACCTGGAACCCTTCGCCGGGGAAGATGCGCAGAGAGCGGGTAGGGGAGACGTTCCGTTCCAGATCTACCCAGGCGGAGTGGATGGCGTCCCAGGTGCGCTGATCCACTACACCGGTGACCGGGGGCGCCATCTCCCGTTGAAAGAGCATCACGGCCTCCAGCGTTTCCTCGCCAAACAGACCGTCCATGGCCAGTTTTGGCAAGAAGGGGTAGCGGGTCGCCAGCCGCCACAGCATGTATTGAAGGTTGCGGACCGGATTGGACAGCATTTCCTGTTCCAATTCCATTCTTGTCATACCAATTTGACCCCCTTAAAGTCTGTGTTTCCAAGCTGCAGCCCTCCGCCTGGGAATTGCCCCTGCCGGCTGGTGGTGCCGTAGGTTTTGCCGCCGGTCTGAGCGGATGCAGTCTGGATGAGCGGAAAGTTGATGTTATCGTTGCGTAGATCTCGCTCAATGCCGGTGTAGTTGTTATAGAGAGAATACCAGGTATTGGGACCGACAATGCCGTCTACCTGCAGTCCGGCCTGTGCCTGATATTTCCGTACCGCCTGTGCCGTAGCATTACCGTAGATACCGTCTACCCGAATGGGGGTGAGGGATTCGTTAAACTCGGCGGTAAGGGCCAGCATATATTGCAGAATACGCACATCCGCTCCCCGGTCACCCGGCCGGAGAATACCGGGATACTGGAAGGAGAAAGTCTGGAACTGCTGACCCATACTGACCAGCTCTGAGAGCTGGTTGGTGCCCACATAGAGATAGACCAGCTTATACCAGGTAGCCTTGCCTACAATGCCGTCCGGCGTGAGATTGAAAATCTGCTGGAATGTTTTAACCGCCTGCTCTGTGCTCTCATCAAATACATTGGTGACCGGAAAGAGCTTGGGAATGGCGGGATAGCTCTGGGAGACACGGTTGATCATGGTTTTGAGAACCAGTACATCGTCTCCGGTGGAACCCAAGCGAAGCGGCGTGCCGGGATAGGACTGACCCAGGTTGCGCACCGGCGCATCCTGGACCAATTCAATGTCGTTTCCATAATAGTACCGTAAAATCTCCATGGCGGAATAGCCCTGCTGAGCCAGATCCTGGCTGCCCCATTGAGAGAGCCCAGCGCAGGTGACGGTGGTGCCGTTGCAGAACTTGGCGGCCAGAGGCTCGACAAATCCCTTGCGGCGGATGTAGTCATTAAAAATCTCGTCTACGACCTGACTGATATTCTCGAAAATGTTGCGGCCCCGGATAAACTTTTGATCGTAGGCAGTGGAAGAAGTGATTTGAAAATCATAACCCCGGCTGGGATAGAACTCCGTATAGACCCGGTTGAGGGCGAAAGAGATGATGGCCAGCACGTTGGCCTCAATGGCGGCGGGCTCCCAGGTGGGATAGATCTCACTGGAGGCCACATTCTTGACGTAATCCGGGAAGGATACCGTTACATTTTCGGCCCACTGATCGGGCGGTCCCAGATGCACGGTAATGGTGCTGGGTACGTAAGGGACGACAGATACTGCCATGGCGCCACCTCACAGATTCTGGCCCGGAATATCCCGGATGCTGTTTTGCAGCAGACTGGACTGACCCTCAGTGAGAGGCTCCAGCTCCATATCCTGGAGAGTCTCTACCCCGTCAAAAATCTGGACGCCCTCTACCAGCAGCATGGCATAGCCGGGGTGCTCTGCCCAAACGTCACAGATGGCAAAGGGGGGCAGCTGCGCGCCGGGGTGTGTACTTTCCCCGAGCAGGGGCGTAGGGATGCTGATCGGCTGTGTCATTCCGCTGGAGTCGGTGGCCTGCACGGAGAGCAGCTTGTATTTGCCGCCCTCTCCCCGCTGTGTGACCACTACCGTGGCGTCTACCACCGGGAGTTTGGCCCGAGAGGTATATACCTGCACCACCAGCCGTCCTTTACCTTTCACTTCCATGTTGTTTCCTCCTTCTGGGCAGGTGTGTGCCTGCCCTCGTTTCCCCATGCTATGCGCAGGGTGAGGGAGGGGTGCGGAGAATAGAAAAGCACCCCCAGGATCTCGAAGATCCTTGGGGGTGCTGAGCAGTTTAACGAGGCGAAGCGGAGCTTCGCAGGGTGTTCTTTGCCAAGCTTTCTTACAAGAAAGCGGGAGACTCATCCAGCTCAGAGCGCTTGGCGCGGCTCATAAGGTCCGCAATCACGGCATGGACATCCCGGCCGTTGTAGAGGACCTCATACGCGGCCTGGGAGATGGGCATCTCTACCCCGGCCTTCTGGGCCAGAGAACGGGCGTTGGCGGCAGCGTAATAGCCCTCTACTACTGCGCCGATCTCCTCCAGTGCCTCAGGTACGCTCTTTCCTTGACCGATCAGAATGCCATACCGGCGGTTTCTTGAGTGCATGGAGGTGCAGGTGACGATCAGGTCGCCGACTCCAGCCAGACCAATAAAAGTCTCCTTTCGGCCACCCAGTGCCACACCCAGCCGAGCCATCTCCGCCAGGCCGCGGGTCATGAGCAGAGCCTTGGTATTGTCCCCGCAGCCCATGCCGTCGGTGCATCCGGCACACAGGGCAATAACGTTCTTCAGTGCGGCACAGATCTCGGTGCCAATTCGGTCGTCACTGGTGTACACCCGGAACCGGGGATTCATAAACAGGTCCTGAACCAGCTCCGCATCCTTCAAATTGTCTGCAGCTGCTACCACGCCGGTGGGAATGTGACGGCCGACCTCTTCCGCGTGGGAGGGACCGGAAAGGACCACCACAGGACATTTGCCCTCCAGCTCCTCCTCGATGACCTGAGAGAGGCGCAGGGAGCTATCCTTTTCGATGCCCTTCGACACCGAAATCACGATGGTGCCCGGATCAATGAGCCCACGCAGCTTATGGGCCGTTTCCCGCACGGCATAGGAGGGGGTAGCCATTACTACCGCTCCGCAGCCCTTCACCGCGCCCAGATCGGCAGTAAACTTCATCTCCTGAGGGAGCGGAACCCCCTTGAGCATGGGGTTCTCCCGAGTCTCCTCCAGTGCCACCGCCTTAGCGGGGGTGTGGGACCAGAGGGTAACGTCGTGACCGTTTTCCACCAAAAGCAGGGCCAGAGCCGTTCCCCAGCCGCCGCTGCCTACCACGGTAATCTTCATGTTTCCTCCTTCTCTTTTTCTTTTTGAAAAAGGTACATAAGGTATCGTAAGAAATACAAAGGTGACGCTGCGCGGTTAAGGAACCTCACTTCTTTTTATGCAGGGAGAACTTGTTTTCCGTGCCTGTGAGGAGCCGCTTGATGTTGCCGCGGTGCATGTACAGGATCAGCAGTCCGATGACTGCGCCCAGCACGGTGATCACCACGTTATGATATACAAACCAGGTAGCAAAGGGGAAGGAGGCGCCGGCCCAGCAGGAGCCCAGGGACACATACCGGGTCAAAATGGCCAGGATGAGGAAGCCGCCCCACACCACCAGAGCGATGCGCCAGTCGATCATGATGGCGATGGCGCCGCCGGAGAGAATGCCCTTGCCGCCCTTGAAGTGGAACATGCAGGGGAACATGTGGCCGAGCAGACACCAAAGACCCGCCCAGTACTTGGCCAGCGTAATTACGAACGTATCATCCACAATCATATTGCGGAAGAGCATAGTACCGATCAGAATGGCCACAACGGCCTTCAGCACGTCGGTGAGAATGACCATAAAGGTGAGGGGACCACCGAAGGTGCGGTAGAAATTGGTCAAACCTGCGTTTCCGCTGCCGTGGTTGCGCACATCATCCCGTAAAATATACTTAGAAACGATGACCGCTCCGTTGAAGCAACCGCAGAAATAGGCAATCAACATAGTCAGCAGAGCAGGAAGCACAAATACAGAGCCAAGTGCCATCAGAACTGCCAGATCCATTTCTTACCCCTCCTTGTCTTCCTTCTGCCGGATGGTCAGCCGGATGGGCGTGCCCTCCAGGCCGAAGGTGGCGCGGATCTGGTTTTCCAGGTAGCGCTGGTAGGAGAAGTGGAACAGCCTGGCGTCGTTGCAGAAGCAGACAAAGTGAGGCGGCTTGATGCCAATCTGAGTCATATAGTAGATCTTCAGGCGGCGGCCCTTGTCCGTGGGGGGCTGTACCCGGGCGGTGGCGTCGGCCAGGACGGAGTTGAGCATACCGGTGGTGATGCGCATGGCGGACTGGTTGTTGACGTAGGTAATGAGGTCAAAGAGACGGTCCACACGCTGTCCGGTCAGGGCGGAAATGAAGATGATGGGGGCGTAGGTCATATAGCTGAGATCCCGCATCACATCCTTGCGCATCTTGTCCATGGTCTTGCCGTCTTTCTCGATGGCATCCCACTTGTTGACCACGATGATGCAGGCCTTGCCCGCCTCGTGGGCCAGACCAGCTACCTTGGTATCCTGCTCGGTGACGCCCTCCTGGGCGTCAATGAGGATGAGGCACACATCGCTGCGCTCGATGGCCATGGTGGCGCGGAGAACAGAGAACTTCTCAATCCGGTCATCCACCTTGGACTTCTTGCGCATGCCGGCGGTGTCGATGAAGAGGAACTTGCCCTTCTCATTTTCAAATACGCTGTCCACCGCGTCGCGGGTGGTGCCGGCCACGTTGGAGACGATGACACGCTCCTGGCCCAGAATACGGTTGACCAGAGAGGACTTGCCTACGTTCGGCTTGCCGATGATGGCGACCTTAATGGTGTCGTCATCCTCTTCCTCCTCGTCATCCGGGGGGAAGTACTCAAAGCAGGCGTCCAGCAGGTCGCCGGTGCCATGGCCGTGGACGGCGGAGACGGCGATGGGGTCGCCCAAACCCAAGTTATAAAACTCGTACACATCGGGGTTCTCCCGACCCACCTGATCGGCCTTATTTACTGCCAGTACCACAGGTTTGCCAGAACGGAGAAGCATGTTGGCTACCTCCTGGTCGGAAGCAGTCATACCCGTCTTCACATCGCAGACAAAGACGATAACGGTGGCGGTGGAGATGGCGATCTCAGCCTGCTCCCGCATGAAGGAGAGAATCTGGTCGTCGGTGCCCGGCTCAATGCCGCCAGTATCTACAATATCAAAGGTGCGGTTTCTCCACTCGCACTGGGCATACAGCCGGTCACGGGTGACACCGGGGGTGTCCTCCACGATGGACAGGCGCTGGCCGCACAGCTTATTGAACAGCATGGACTTGCCCACGTTGGGACGGCCCACAATAGCAACTAAAGGTCTCATGATAGTCTCACTCTCTTTTCTTCACTCAGCTGGGCAGAGCCGTCAGCTGGGATTATAGCGGTAGTATTCCCCGTCGCTTCCCGGGGGAGTCGTCTGCTCGATGGTAACGGGCAGACCAAGCATAGCATCCACCAGATCAAAGCCGCTCTCCGCATCCACTGGACATACGGTGACGCCCAGTTCCCGCTCTACATCAGCCACCGTCACATCGTCCAGGAAGACGGACTCTCCGGCGCGGAGCATGTTGGAGGGGATGAGCAGCCGCTGTCCCAGCTCCTGACCTTTCAACTGGGCAATGAGGTCCTGGCCGGTGACCAGTCCGGAGACTGTGATGGTCTCGCCAAAGAAGCGGTTGCGGATGGGATAGACCCGGCCCTGAAGTTGGGGAAACTGTTTTTTGGTTTTTTGCAGGATTTGGTCAATGAAGGGCGCCGCGGAGACTCCGGTGGCCACCGAGAAGGGGACCAATTCTCCCACCTCCGGCTCATCCAGAGCCATATCTGCCTGGCTGAGAAGCAGCCGGAGCATGCCCACGCCGTTTTCCAACTGGGCCATATCCTCGTAGAAGGACTTTTCCGGCAGAGGCAGCCCGGCCAAAAGATAAAATTCGTCGGAGCACCAGGCCAGGCGGGTACCGTGCTTCTCCATGAAGGTTTTTCCAAACGCCTCTACCTGGGCAATGACGGCAGCGGCCTGTTCCTGAGTGTAGGGAGCGATGGGGCACAGCCCGTCCCGGAATTTGGTTACGCCCACCGGGACGATGGCTACGCTGGCCACACCGGGATACATCTCGGATAGCTCCCGCAGTGTGCGGTCCAGAGCCGGACCGTCATTGACGCCGGGGCAGGAGACAATCTGGCAGTTCATGGTGATGTTGGCGGCGGCAAAGCGGCGCATGACCTCAATACTCTCTCCTGCCCGCTTGTTTTTCAGCATCTCCACCCGCAATTGGGGATCTGTGGTGTGCACCGAGACGTTGATGGGGCTGATGTGCAGGTCGATGATGCGCTGCACCTCGCGCTGAGAGAGGTTGGTAAGGGTCAGATAGTTGCCCATAAGGAAGGACAGCCGGGCATCATCGTCCTTAAAATATAAGGTATCCCGCATGCCAGGGGGCATCTGGTCCACAAAGCAGAAGATGCAGTTGTTGGCGCAGGAGCGGGCCCGGTCCATGAGATAGGTCTCAAAATCCAGGCCGAGATCCTGACCCTCTTCCTTGCGTACATGGGCGGTGCGCCGGGTCCCGTCCGGGGAGAGAAGGGTCAGCTCCAAACGGGGGTCGTAGCTATAAAACTTGTAGTCCAGCACGTCTACAATGGGGGTGCCATTGATCTCCAGCAGGGTGTCCCCCGCCCGGACCCCGGCGCGGTGGGCAGGACTGCGGGGGTCCACGTGCCGCACGACGGTCATGCTCATAGGGGACTCCTTTCCGGCGGCGGAGAACTGCTCCGGGCCGCAGATGTTTTCTCTCATTCTCACCACTGCCCCAACAACCAAAGCGTTTGTTGGGGCAGGAAAAACCGAAGAATGAATTTGCGTATTATAATCGTTTTGTTTATTTTACAATAGAATGGGCCGTATTTCAAGGCAAACAGGAAAATTCAACGAAACGCCGCCCATGGGGAAAAAACAAGGGAAAATATGTGCGATTTTTCCAGAAGAGGTGTCTGCATTTTATGTAAAGTCATGGTTGCGTGGGATGCGGCAGGATGTTAAACTGTAAACTGTGATTTTAGAGCCTAATTTGGCCCCCTGTTGCTTCAGTCCGGCCAGCGGCGTCTTGTTTGTTGAAGGAGGGCACCTGTGATGATTCAACGTGCCGATTCAAACCGAAAGACCCTTTTGGCTTTGTTGGTGGTGCTTGCCGGACTGCTTGTGCTGCGGTACTGTGCCTTTGGCCTGTCCTATTATCCTCAGCTGGACGACTATATCCAATACTGCAACTACCGGCAAAGTACGGAACCTTTCTGGGAGATGGCACTGCGGGTGGGGCTGCTGGCCTCCCGGCCTTTGGCCAACATAGCCGACTATTTTATTTGGAGCCCCCTGTTTGACCATATGTTGGTGGGAGTGGCCCTGGTCTGTGTGTTATACGTGGCCTGTGTGGGCATGGTGTGGAGCCTGCTGAGGCGGTATTTTCCGGTAGGTCCGGTTTTTCCCGTGGTAATGACCCTGCTGCCTCTGGGCATGGAGGGGCTATACTGGATGTCCGCCTCCACCCGCATTGTGGGCGGGATGTTCTTTGGCTGTCTGGGGGCCATGGCCTTTGCGAGATGGCTGGATACCGGGCGCTGGTACTGGCTGGCGGCCTATCTGCCCTTACAGCTTCTGCCCTTTGGGTTTTATGAGCAGAGTGCCGTGCTGTCCATGACGCTGGTGTTGGGACTGGCCCTGCTGGAGTTGCCGCGGCGGAAATGGCGCTGCCTGGGAGCGCTGTGGGCTCCTGCTGCCATGGTGCTCTATTTTGCGTTTTTGTCCTTTATGGTATCCAAGAACCCCTTTGTCTCCCGCAGTGAGCTGGTGCTGCCTGACAGTCCGTATTACTGGGACGTTTTCCTGCCCCAGGTTCTGGGGCAGATCAAGAAGGCGTTCCTCGAGGGCGGTCTGCTGACCCTGGGAAAAGGCTTTGTCCGGGGAATCCAGATCTTGCTTTCCCGTGGCCTGTGGCTGTGGCTGGCGGTGATGGCAGCTGGGTGTGCGGGATTTGGTTATCTTGCCTGGAAAGAAGATAGCCGCAAGTCGGACCGTACTGCGGTGGGGATCCGTCTGCTGGCCTTGCTTGTGGGCATTCTGCTGGCGGTGGCTCCGGTGACCCCGTTCCTGATTTTGGGTAATCCCTGGTTCTCTCTGCGGGGTACGGTGACTTCCTTTGCCGGAATCGCCATGGTGGCGGATACGGTGGCGGAGCTGATCTTCTGCCGCTGGCGCAGGGTTCTGCCCTGGGCGGCGGCAGCCTTTGCGCTGGTATGTTCGGTGGCCTGTCTGTCCGAATTGAGTGATTACCGGGACACCTATCAGACTGATCGGAAGATTGCACACACAGTTTTGTCTACGCTAAGGGAGGACCAGGTGGCAGGTGAGACCAAAGTGGGCATTTTAAATCTGAAGTCCAACTACCTTCCCGACCAGAATTTTTACTACCACGAGCACATCCACGGCTGCACAGAGAGCAGCTGGGCCTTTTCCGGGCTGATCACTGCGGTGGGAGGGCTGGGACTGCCCAGCGTAACGCCTCTGACTACCACCCCAATGTATCAGCAGTGGAACTATGAGAGCAATCGCCCCGACCGCTTTGATCTGCTGTATTACTATGACGGCGAACAGTTGATCCCCGCCCAACTGGAGGTCACCAGGGAGAAGAGCTATCAGGTGACGGACCGCCAGGGCAACCTTTTGGGAACCATCTGGGAGGAGAACGGAAATGGATATTTCCAGCCCGCGGCGTAATGTGGCTCCCCTTGCAATTTGATACAAAGTATCCTACAATAATGCCTGCGGAATAAACCGGTCAGCGGTTTATTTACACGTATGGTTTGATAGAGAAGGAGGTCCTTTCATGCCCCTTGACCGCATTGCCGGAAATCTGTTTCAGCGCACCTCGTCCGCCCAGCGGGCCGCATTTTTGGCCTGTTTTGTATCGGGATACCTGGTGCACCTGTTTGCTTTTACCAACATCATCCCAAATTCCGATGGACTCAGCCGGGTCTTTGATCCCCAGCAGATGACGGTGTCCGGGCGGTGGTTTCTCCACTATGCCTCCGCCCTAAATAGCTTTACCCAGATGCCTGCCCTCATAGGCTTTTTCTCTATGGTCTTTCTGGCGCTGGCGGCGGCGGGCATTGTGGGCGTGCTGGGGATGCGCAGCCGGTCTCTGGCCGCCCTGCTGGGGGTGAGCATGGCCGCCTTCCCCTGCATGGGCTATACCTTCCTATACATGTTTACCGCCTCTGCCTATTGTCTGGCCATTTTCCTGGCTGTGCTGGCGGTGGCGATGGCGAAAAAAGGTTGGCGATGGGCTGTGGCAGGAAGCTTGCTGCTGGCCCTGTCCATGGGCATCTACCAGGCCTACGCCGCCGTGGCGGTGGCCCTGTCGGTGCTGCTGATTTTAAAGCAGTGCCTCAGTCACCGGGCACAGTGTAAGGAGACTGCCGTGCTGGGTGTGCGCCTGCTGGCCTTCCTGGCGGTGGGAGCTGTGGCCTACTACGTCATTTTACAGGTGTTTTTGAAGGTAAAAGGGCTGGAGCTGCTGGAATACCTGGGGATGAGCCAGGCGGGCAGCGGTTATCCCATTGCCCAGCTGCCCTCTTTGCTGCTGTCTGCCTATAAGCAGGTGGTGGTGTTCTTCTTTGTGCCCGGTTCTTCCAACGCCTTTACCACTCCGCTTATGGCGGGGCTGGATGTGCTGGCCGCCCTGCTGGCTGCGGTGTGCTTTTTTGCTATCCTGGTGCGCCGCTCCCTGTGGCGAGAGGTATGGCGAGTAGCCGGTGCGGTTGTCATGCTCCTGCTGCTGCCCGTGGCGGTGAGTTTTGCCCAGATTATTTCCCCCTACTCCGACGCCACCCCGATTATGAAGTACCCCTATGTGCTGGTGTATGCTGCCGTGCTGCTGTGTGCCGACTTGGGACTGAGCCTGCTGCCACGCCCCCATGCGGGCGTGGCGGTCTCCTGGGCGCTGGCGGCCTGCATGGTTTGCCTGTGCTTGTATGGAGCCAACATCAATAATATCCTCTACACTGCTTCCGAGCAGGCCCACCGTTCTACCCTCAGCTATGCGACCCGGCTGATGGAGCGGATTGAGAGCTGCCCGGGCTACACGGGAGAGGAGGAGATCGTCATCATCGGTTCCTTCCCCGTGGACCGGATCTACTCCCAGATCGAAAGCTATGCTCTGGTGGACCATTACAGTGTTCCCCTGAACACGGTAGCTCCCCTCAATAAGCACATCTACTACTACCTCCAGGACTGGCTCAATATTCCAGTGGAGGAGCCGGACGAAGAGGTTATGCTGGAGGTCTCCCAGTCCAAGGAATTCCAAAAAATGCCCCTCTATCCCGCTGACGGCAGCGTCCAGAAGCTGGATGGCCGGATCGTAGTGAAGATCCAGGAGGAGTATACCCCCAAGAGCGACTACGAGATCGCCTATGAAAACAGGAGATGAACCCATGGATACACAGAACTCGCTGCGGGACGGACTGCTGACGGTAGTGCTCCCAGCCTACAATGAGCAGGACTCCGTTCCCCTGGCGGCAGATACCATCTGTCCTCTGCTGGAGAAAGAGGGAATCCGGCACGAGATTCTCTTTGTCAACGACGGCTCCCGGGACGGAACTTGGAAGGCAATCCAGGCCCAGACTGCCCGGCATCCTCAGGTGCGGGGAGTCTGTTTTTCCCGCAACTTTGGTAAAGAGGCTGCCATCTTTGCCGGTCTGGCCCAGGCCAAGGGCGACTGCGCGGTGGTGCTGGACTGTGACCTGCAGCATCCGCCGGAAAAAATTGTAGAGATGTACCGCCTGTGGCAGCAGGGCTACCAGGTGGTGGAAGGGGTCAAGGTGACCCGGGGCAAGGAGAGCCCCCTGCACACCCTGGCGGCCAAGACCTTCTACCACTTCATCAGCAGCGCCACCAAGATCGACATGTCCCGGGCATCTGACTTTAAGCTCCTGGACCGCCGGGCGGTGGATGTACTGGTGGCCATGCGGGAGAAGAACGCCTTCTTCCGGGCTCTGTCCTCCTGGATCGGCTTTGAGACCACCCAGGTGGAGTTTGAGGTGCAGCCCCGGGCGGCGGGGGAGTCCAAGTGGTCTATCCGTTCCCTGGTGCGCTACGCCATTACCAACCTGGCCGCCTTCTCCACCGCGCCCCTGCAGATCGTCACCTTCCTGGGCGTACTGGTGTTTTTGTGCTCCCTGGTGCTGGGCGGCTGGTCCCTGTGGCAGAAGATCAGCGGACAGGCCCTGGAGGGCTTTACCACGGTCATTCTGCTCCTGCTGCTCATTGGAAGCATTCTGATGATCTGCCTGGGCATCATCGGCTATTACATCGCCAAGATCTACGAGGAGATCAAGGACCGGCCCCGGTTCATTATCTCTCAGGAGTGCGGAGGCAAGCAGGATGACCGATAAGCTGAAAAAGATCTTCGATCCCACCTTCTTCCGCTTTATCGTGGTGGGCGTCATCAACACCCTGGTAGGCTATGGGGTGATGTTCGGCCTGTACAATCTGGCCGGACTGCACACCTGGGGGGACGCAGGCTACTGGATCTCCTCGGCGGCTAACTACATTATCGGCAGTATCGTCAGCTTTTTCCTCAATAAGCACTTCACCTTCCGCAACCAGGAGAAGGGCGCGGGGGTGGTACTGCGGTTTGTGGTGAACATCTCGGTGTGCTGGCTGCTGGCCTACGGCCTGGCCAAGCCTGCCGTGGCCTGGATCCTCTCTGGCTGGGGACTGAGCGAGCAGCTCCAGGGCAACTTGACTATGCTGGCCGGTTCGGGACTTTTCGTAATCCTCAATTACTTTGGCCAGCGATTCTTCGCCTTTAAGCAGCGTTAATGAAAAAGAAACGAACAGCGGACCGATCAGATGGATTCTGATCGGTCCGCTGTATTTTTCATTCCGCCAGAGCCTCCTGCTCCGGCGGGGCAAATTCTGTCATGTCTCCCCAGTACCGCTTGGGCATATGGGTCATGCGGCAATTGGGATTGTAGCGCCCCTCGATGGAGATGGTGTGGTAAAAGCTGCGCCACATTTTTCGGTAGGCCAATTCCTCCTGGTCTGCCGGGCCGATTTCAAAGTCCTCCATGGGCAGGATGGCCCAACGGCCCGGAGTGTGGACCAGAGCTTCCTGGTGGGTCTTATCGTAGAGCAGGAACTGTTCCTGAGGCAGGCGGGAGCAGAAGTGGATGCGCAGCAGGGGCAGTACCCGGTTTTTGGGCGTGATGGTCCCCACCAGCACGCCTTCCAGCTGAGAGAAGCGAACAAAGCCGGTGAATAGGTGTGCCTCGCTGCTGAGAGCCTGCACAGCCTTGTGGACCTGGTTTACCACCGGGTGGGTGAGGTCCCGGGTAAAGTCGGGCCCTCGCTTGTATCCCAGGCGGAGGAAGCGCCAAAGCCAAAGTTCCCGGTCGGGCAGGCAGGTAAGAAATCCACGCAGCAGCCAGTCCTTTCCCGTTTTTCCAAGCTTGGCCTCCAGAGAGCGGTACACCCGCTGGGCCTTGGCCCGGTCGGTTTCCACCGAGCGCTGGGCGTAGAAGGAGGCGCAGGCCTGATCGAAGGGAGTGAAGTCCGCTGGCTCCTCCCGGTGGGTGTAGGCCTCAAACACGCAGGTGAGAAAACCAGCCAGGGAGCCGTCATAGAGATAGGAGACCTGAGTCCAGTTCATGACGCACCTCCCATGGAGAAGAGAGACAGCTGTTCCCATTCCGGTTGGGCCAGGTTGGGGGCCTCTAGAGCTACCAGATGGCGCAGCAGTCCATCCTGGCTGACCCGCAGCCCCCGCTCCATCCGCCCGGAGCAGGTAATAAAATACTGGGCCCGCTTGAGCACCACCCCCAGCTGTTTGAGACCTTGGAAGTTCAAAGGGCCGAAGCGCCGGGCGGCCAAAATCCGCCGGGCACTCTTGACTCCAATGCCCGGTACCCGCAGCAGGGTCTCATAGTCCGCCCGGTTTACCTCTACCGGAAAGTGCTCCAGGTGGCGCAGTGCCCAGCCGCATTTGGGGTCTAGGCGGGGGTCCAGATAAGGCTGGTTTTCGTCCAGAATTTCTTCCGCCTGGAAGTGGTAAAACCGCAGCAGCCAGTCGGCCTGGTAGAGCCGGTGCTCCCGGAGCAGAGGTGGCTGGAACCCCTGGGGAGCGGGGAGCAGGGGGCTGTTGGACACAGGCATATAGGCGGAGTAAAAGACACGCTTGAGGCGGTAGGTACGATAAAGCCCCTGGGTAAGAGCTAAAATCTGCCGGTCGCTCTCACCAGTGGCCCCCACGATCATCTGGGTGGACTGCCCCGCCGGGGCAAACCGGGGGGCGTGGCGGTATACCTTCAGCTCCTGTTTGGAGACCGTGATCCCGTCCCGGATCTGCCCCATAGGGGCCAGAATGGCCTGCTTCTTTTTGTCCGGGGCCAGCAGGGCCAGGCTTTGGGCGCTGGGCAGCTCGATGTTCACGCTCAGCCGGTCGGCCAGCAGTCCCAGCTGCTGGGTGAGCAGGGGATCAGCCCCGGGAATTGCCTTGGCGTGGATGTAGCCTCCGAAGCGGTACTCCTCCCGCAGCAGACGCAGACACTGGATCATTTGCTCGGTGGTGTAGTCCGGGTCCCGGAGGACGGCGGAGGAGAGAAAGAGACCCTCAATATAGTTGCGGCGGTAAAAGCCCATGGTGAGCTCGCACAGCTCCCGGGGGGTGAAGGCGGCCCGGGGCAGGTCGTTGGAGCGGCGGTTGACGCAGTATTGACAGTCGTAGACGCACACGTTGGTCATCAGTACTTTTAACAGGGAGATGCACCGCCCGTCAGCGGAGAAGGAGTGGCAGCAGCCGCACTGGGTTGTGCTGCCGATGGTCCCCGGTCGTCCCGAACGGTTGAGACCGCTGGAGGTGCAGGCGGCGTCATATTTGGCCGCGTCGGCCAAGATCTCCAGTTTTTGCAGCAGCTCCATACCCTTCACCCCAAATAGAACATTTGTACCATTATTATAGACCAGAGAAGAAGAAAGTCAAGGGGAACTTTTTGGATGGAAAAAGCCCTGGCTGCCGGAAACGGCAGTCAGGGCTTTGCAGGAAAACAAGTTAAGGCTTCAGTAGATGGATGTTGAGATGGTTGTACGTCATCTCGATGCCGTGGCGCTCAAAGGCGGGACGCACGGCTTCCAGCAGGGGATAGTAAACGTTCCAGTAGTCCTCCGTGGTGGTCCAGACCCGCACCACATACTCAATGCAGCTGTCCTTATAGGCGTTGAGCCAGATGGCAGGGGCGGGATCGGAGAGAATTTGCGGGAACTGCTCTACCACTTCCCGCAGGGCAGTTTTTACGGTCTCAGTGGGGGCGTCATAGGAGGCGGAAAAGAGCAGCTCCATGCGGCGGCGGCCCAAATGGGTGTAGTTGATGACCTTGGCAGCGGAAACCTGGCTGTTGGGGATGTAGATCTCCTTATTTTCCGGGGTGACCAGCATGGAGTAGACCAGACCCACGGTGGATACGGTGCCGCCCACATTGTCGATTTCCACATAGTCACCTACGACGAAGGGCTTGGAGACCATGATGACGATGCCGCTGGCCAGATTGGACAGGGTGTTCTGAAGGGCCAGGGACACAGCCAGACCGGCCACGCTGAACACGGCAATGATGGAGGTGACGGGGACGTTGATGGAACTGAGGACGATGACCGTCAGCAGCGACCACAGCAGGATGCGCACAGTAGAGCGGATGTATCCCCGCACGGCGACGACCGCTTTGCTGCGGCTCAGCGCCCGGTCCACCAGCTTCATGAGGATCTTTACCACAATGATGCCGATGATGAGAGTCAGCGCACCCCGAAGGATGGTGGACAGGGTCAGAGCCTGCCAAGAGACCCCGCCGGTTACCTGGGACAAAATGGAGTCAAGGGACATGGATATTCCTCCTTTGGATGGGAATTAAAAGGCGCGCGGCGGGACAAGCCCGAACACGCGCCTGTAAGACGAATCTTATTCTGAAGTGTTTTGGCTGACGTGCCGCTTAAGGCACTCAAAGGTCTCGGGGCTGATGTCGTGCTCAATGCGGCAGGCATCCGCGGCGGCCGTCTCCGGGGAGACGCCCAAGTGGACCAGCCATTGGGTGAGGAAACGGTGGCGCTCATAGACCCGCTGGGCGTTGGCCTCGCCCTCCTCCGTCAGTTCCAGATGGCCGTCCTTTTCCATGGTGATGTAACCGTTGGTTTTCAGAATGGACACAGCGCGGCTGACAGAGGGCTTGGAATAACCCAGGTATTGGGCTACGTCGATGGAGCGGACGATGCCCTTCTCCTGGCGCAGCACCAGAATGGCCTCCAGGTAGTCCTCACCGGACTCGTGCAGTACCATAGTCGGGCCTCCTTTACGTGAAGTTTTAAGAATCAGTAAACAATATTATACCATAATCTCACAATTGATTCAACTAAAAGCTGTCTGCGGTCTGTTCCTTGGAGGGACTGCGCTTAGAGCGAAGGAAGGAGAACTTGGTCTCCGAGCAAATGACCGCCACAAAAATCAGTGCAAAGCCGACCAGCAGACGGGGAGTGACCGGGTCGCCGTAGAACAGCACCGAGAACAGTACGCCGAATACCGACTCCAGGGATAAAATCACCGAGGCAGAGGAGGGGTCAGAGCCTACCTGTCCCACATTCTGGAACAGCAGAGCCACCGTGGTGCACACCACACACAGATAAAGCAGAGGCAGCAGTACCTGCGCCTGAGAGAAGATGGCAGCAGGGAAGGGCTGGAAGAGGGCGGCGCTGATCAGAGACAGGATTGCCGTACCTGCAAACTGGAAGACAGTAATGAGGTAAACGTCTTTGCCGGGGGAGAGCTTGTTTACCGCTACAATGTGCAGGGCGTAAAACAGAGCGCTGACCAGGGTGAGCAGATCCCCTATCGTAATGGTGAGATCGCCGTTGAGGGATACCAGGCCAACTCCGGCAACACACAGCACAGCGGCCAGAATGTTATAGCGGTCGGGGCGCTGCTTGGCCAGCCACCAGTAGAGGAAGGGGACCAGTACGCAGTAGACCGAAGTAAGAAAGGCGTTTTTCGAAGGCGTGGTGTATACCAGACCAAAGGTCTGGGCGCTGTAAGCCAGATAGAGGAAAGCACCCAGAATTCCGCCGCGCCAGATATAGTCCTTTTTAAAAACAGTCCCCCACTTCTTCCAGCAGAACAGTCCCAGCAGAATGGCTCCCGTGCCGAAGCGGAAAGTGAGCAGCCAGAACACCGGGGTAGCATCCAGCGTATTTTTCATAATGAAGAAGGAGGTGCCCCAGATAAAGGCGGCCAAAAACAGCATGGGTTTGGCCAGCTTGCGGGAGAGGTTGGATTTCATTGCATTTCACTCCTGTACGAAGTTGCATTTTTACGGGAAACATGGTAGGATACCGTTGCTTTGAACGTATTTCTCTCTTGGAGGTGAGATAGGTGGAGATCCTGCCAAAGTCCTTTTATGACCGGGATACCGTGGAGGTGGCCCGGGACCTTTTGGGCAAATATCTGGTGCGGGAGTATGAGGACAAAACGCTGATATGCCGCATCATGGAGACGGAAGCCTATGTGGGGCGGATGGACAAAGCCTGCCACGCCTACGGGTATAAGCGTACGCCCCGCACCCAGACTCTTTTTGCGCCGCCGGGCACCGCCTACATCTATCTCATCTATGGAATGTATCACTGCCTCAATTTGGTGACCGAACCAGAGGGGGAACCCTGCGCAGTATTGCTGCGAGGGGCGATTCCCGTCCAAAACAGGGATATTATAGCAGACAATCGCTTTGGCCGCAAGGAAAATGAGCTTACCAGGTATCAAACCCGCCATTTTTTGGACGGCCCTGGAAAGTTGTGTAAGGGATTAGCTCTCACCCGGGAGGAAAACGGTCTGGACCTGACCGTTCCACCCCTCTACGTGTGCGACGGACCAGCCCCCGACCCGGCTAAGATCCATGTGGGCCCCCGGGTGGGGATCGACTATGCGGAGGAAGCGGTGGACTTTCCCTGGCGGTTCTGGGCGGAGGAGGATGGATATGCTGTTTTTTGATCTGGACGGCACCCTGCTGGACTCCAACGGGGTGTGGCTGGACATCGATGTGGAATTTTTAGGGCGGCAGGGGATCTCCCCGGTACCGGCCGACTATACCGACTATGTGGCCCACCACAGTGCACCGGACGCCGCCCGCTACACGAAAAAGCGCTTTGGGCTGCCCCATAGTCCGCAGGAGATTTTAGACGCCTGGATGGAACTGGCCCGGGAGGCCTACGCCCACACGCTGCCTCTGAAGCCGGGAGCGAAAGAGTTTTTGCTGCGCTGCCACCAGGCGGGGGAGCGGATGGCGGTGCTTACCTCCTGCATGCCGCCCCTTTGCCAAGCGGCTCTGGAGCGCCACGGCCTGCTGCCGCTTCTGGAGCGGGTCATTACCACCAAGGAACTGGGCCTGGAAAAGCGCTCCCCCGACCTCTACCGCCGGGCAGCGGAGGAGATGGGAGTGGCCTGTGGAGACTGCCTGCTCTTTGAGGACGCTCCGGACTACTGTGCTGCTGCCCGCCAGGCGGGCTGGTCGGTGGCGGGGGTGAAGGACGCCCTGTTTGAAGGACGGGAAGCGGAGCTTCAAGAGCTGTGCCACTACTGGGTGGAGACTTTCCAGACCCTGCCCCCGGAGCTGGAAAAGCGGATCTTTCAAGGAGAAACATGACTATGGTGAAATTGATCGTCAGTGATATTGATGGAACTCTGCTGCCCTATGGGCAGATCAACCTGCGGCCCAGCCTGTTCCAGGTGATTGAGCAGCTGCGGGAGCGGGGAGTGATCTTCTGTCCCGCCTCTGGGCGGCAGTACCACTCCCTGCGCGGGCTGTTCGCCCCGGTGCAGGATGAGCTGGCCTATCTGTGTGAAAACGGGGCCATTCTCTATGGAGCGGGCCGGGAGGAGGACGCCCCGGTACTGGGCAAGACTTCTATGCCGCGGGAGGCGTCTCTTGCTCTGGCAGAGGACATCCTGGCCCTGCCGGGCTGCCAGCTGCTGGTGTCGGGCGCTAACGTAAGCTATGTGTGCCGGTGCACGAGCGACTATGTGTCCATGCTGAAAGATGAGAAGGGCAACCGAGTCCAGATCCTGGAGCATCCCCGGCAAATTGAGGAGGATATTTTGAAGGTGTCGGCTTACTGCCCCGCAGGGACCAAAGAGCCTGCCCAGGTTCTGGGACCCCGGTGGGGGGAGGCGCTGCATATGGCGGCGGCAGGTCCCGACTGGCTGGACTTTACTCTGGCAGACAAGGGAACCGGTCTGGAGCAGCTGTGCCGGGCGCTGGGAGTCTCGCCGGAGGAGACCGTTGCCTTTGGGGATAACTGGAACGATGCTGCCATGCTTCACCGGGCTGGCCGGGGCTACCTGATGGAGCAGGCTGACCCGGAGCTGGGTAAGCAGTTTTCTCTGCGCTGCGGCGATGTGGAAGAACGGCTGCGTGACTTTTTGGCGGGAGGAACCTTATAAACAAACCGCGCTGAGCGCCAGACAAAGATCTGGAACCCAGCGCGGTTTGTTATGGCAGAGAGGAGAATGGGTCATCACTCAAAGGGGGCTGCCCGGCGTAGGTCTTGATGATGTCCTGGGCCACCTCCCGTTTGGAGACACGGGTGTCCATAGACTGCTTTTCGATGTAGCGGTGGGCCTGGGCTTCCGTCATGTTGAGACACTGGATGAGCAGCCACTTGGCCCGGTTCACCAGACGAATCTCTTCCATGCGCTCTTCCACCGACTGCTGTTTGGCCTCCAGCTTGCGCAGCCGCTCCCGCAGGGCACAAAGTACCCGCAGAGAGTGGGTGATCATAGGTAGAGAGGTGGGCTTAGACAGGGTGAGCACCCCGTGAGGGGTGACTTTGGAGTAGACGTCGTTATAAAGTGCGCTCTTCACACACAACAGAACTCCGGCATGGCTGGTGCTGCACACGTCAATAGCAAGACGCATACCAAAGTCGTCCTGGAGAGGGGCATTGATGAGGACGATATCGTACTCCTTGTCCAGCAGCGCCCGGCGGGCCTCTCCACAGCTCTTTACCATGTTTACTGGGAAGAAATCATTGCGGGGGAGCAGGTCGGAGACGGTGCGGTCAAAGGCGGCAGAGGCCGAAACCACCAGTACGCTGTAGGTACGTTCCTGGAATACCATAACATCTCCTCCTTCTCCAATGATATCAGCCTCTCCGGCGGCAGTAGGCGGCGACTACCGAGGGGGGCAGGTGCTGGGTGACAAATTTGCTCTCCCAGGCGGCGCTCATGGCCTCTTCCAGGCAGGTGGGCAGCCGACGGTAGCGGGAGAGAACACCGGCGGGTGCGGTGTAGAGGTTAAAGTCGGCGGGAGCAGGAAGGGTGAGCCCCTGCTTGATGCCGTAGAGACCCGCATAGATGAGCATGGCAAAGGCCAGGTAGGGATTGGCCGAAGGGTCGGCGGAGCGCAGCTCCGCACGCCGGAACTCGCCGACGGCAGCCGGAATGCGGATCAGCTGAGAGCGGTTCTCCGAGGACCAGGTGATGTAGCCCGGGGCCTTGCTGCTGCCCAGGCGCAGATAGGAATTAGCGGTGGGGTTTAAAAATGCGGTAAGGGGATAGGCCTGATCCAACAGTCCGGCGATAACATGGGGCAGGGGATCGCTGCCCTCCGGCCCCTTAACGGAGAAATTGATGTGCAGGCCGCTGCCTGCCCGGTTGCTTAAAGGCTTGGGGGAGAAGTCGGCCCACAGGCCGTTGCGGGCAGCTACCGTCTTGACAATGGAACAGAAGGTGACCGCATTGTCGGCGGCGGTGAGGGGATCAGAGTAGCGGAAATCTATCTCGTTTTGCCCCGGTCCCTCCTCGTGGTGAGAGCCCTCGGGCTGGATGCCCATCTGCTCCAGGATCATGCAAATCTCCCGGCGGATGTTCTCTCCCTTGTCCTCGGGAGCCACGTCCATATAGCCTGCCTGGTCATAGGGCTGGGTGGTGGGATTGCCCGCCTCGTCGGTTTGAAAGAGATAAAATTCCATCTCCGAGCCGAAGGCAAAGGCGTATCCCTCCTGGGCGGCCTGGGCCACAGCCTTTTTCAGCAGCCCACGGGTGTCGGAATCCAGGGGAGTGCCGTCCGGGTGGGTGACGTCACAGAACATGCGCACCACCCGGCCATTCTCCGGCCGCCAGGGCAGGGAGATGAGGGTGGCAGGATCGGGGTGGAGAAAGAGATCGGAGCGGACCTCTCCGCCAAAGCCGGCAATGGCCGAGGCGTCAAAGGCCACGCCGTAAGTGAATGCCCGCTGAAGCTGGCTGGGCATGATGGTAATGTTTTTCTGCTTGCCGTATACGTCGCAGAAGGCCAGACGGATGAACTTCACATCCTCCTCCTGGACAAACTGGATGACTTCTTCCGGTGAATATTTCATGGCGTGTATGCCTCCCTTGTGGGCGGGAATCAACTCCCGGGATGAAATAAAAAAGGGACGTTCCGGGGGAAAAAGGGGACACTTCTCCCAGGGAACATCCTTGTTCATGGTAGATAAAATACTACATTCGGCGGAAATTGTCAATTTGCTCTTTTGGAAAAACACACGGCTTCAAAGGCAGGAAATTTTTGTGATTCCGCCCTTGACAATCCGGAGGGGGGAAGGGTATAGTATGCTCATGAAAAGACGACGGCGTCTTGGAAGTGAAATTCCAGGGCGCCGTCGCCTTTTTTTGAATTTTTGAAAGAGGTGAGTCACATGATGACCGTACCGGAGTATTTTGGATGCAAAGCCTTTGACGACCGCGTGATGAAGGCCAGACTGTCCCAGCCGGTGTATGAATCGCTGCGCAAGACCATGGATGAGGGGGCCAAGCTCAATCTGTCCGTGGCCAATGCGGTGGCCCAGGCTATGAAGGACTGGGCCGTGGAACAGGGAGCTACCCATTTTACTCATTGGTTCCAGCCCATGACCGGGATCACGGCGGAGAAGCATGACAGCTTCATCAGCCCGGCGCCCGACGGGCGGGTCATTATGGAGTTCTCCGGCAAGGAGCTCATCAAGGGTGAGCCGGATGCCTCCTCCTTCCCCTCCGGCGGCCTGCGGGCTACCTTTGAGGCCAGAGGCTACACCGCCTGGGACCCCACGTCCTACGCGTTTATTAAAGACGATACCCTGTGTATTCCCACCGCCTTCTGCTCCTACGGAGGCGAGGCGCTGGACAAGAAGACCCCGCTGCTTCGTTCCATGCAGGCGCTCAACAAGCAGGCACTGCGGGTGCTGCGGCTGATGGGAAATGATACCGTCAAGTATGTGCGTACCTGCGTGGGACCGGAGCAGGAATACTTTTTGGTGGACAAGGCCCTCTATGACCGCCGCCCCGACCTTATCTACACCGGCCGCACTCTGTTCGGCGCCCGTCCGCCTAAGGGACAGGAACTGGACGACCACTACTTTGGTTCCATCAAGCCCCGGGTGGCTGCTTACATGAAAGAACTGGATGAGGAGCTGTGGAAGCTTGGTATCCTGGCCAAGACCGAACACAACGAGGTGGCTCCCGCCCAGCACGAGCTGGCTCCTATCTACACCACCACAAACATCGCTACCGACCACAACCAGCTCACCATGGAGATCATGCAGAAGGTGGCCGCCCGCCACGGTCTGGTGTGTCTGCTCCATGAAAAGCCCTTTGCCGGGGTAAACGGCAGCGGCAAGCACAACAACTGGTCCATTTCCACGGATGAGGGAGTAAACCTCCTCTCTCCCGGGGATACTCCCCATGAAAACGCCCAGTTCCTGGTGTTCCTGTGTGCGGTGCTCCAGGCGGTGGATGACTACCAGGACCTGCTGCGTATGTCGGTAGCCACCGCGGGCAACGACCACCGGCTGGGTGCCAACGAGGCTCCGCCCGCCGTGGTGTCCGTCTTCTTGGGAGATGAGCTCACCGGCATCCTGGAGGCCATCGAAAAAGATGCGCCTTACGCCGGAGTGGAGCCCACCCAGATGAAGCTGGGAGTCCACACCCTGCCCCGGTTTGCCCGGGATACCACCGACCGCAACCGTACCTCTCCCTTCGCCTTCACCGGCAACAAGTTTGAGTTCCGGATGCTGGGCTCCTCCAACTCCATCGCCTGTGCCAACATCATGCTCAACACCGCGGTGGCCGAGTCCCTCAAGGAGTACGCCGATCGTCTGGAGGGAGCGGGAGAGGACAAGAACCAGGTCCTCCACGACCTTATCCGGGAGACTGTGGCCAAGCATAAGCGCATCATTTTCAACGGCAACGGTTATGACGATGCCTGGATCAAAGAGGCTACCCAGGAGCGGGGACTGCTGAACCTGCGCACCACGCCTGACTGTGTGCCCTGCCTGCTCAGTGAGAAAAATGCGGACCTGCTCACCGGACATAAGGTATTCTCCATGGCGGAGCTCCGTTCCCGCTGCGAGATTATGCTGGAAAACTACACGAAGACGGTGAGCATCGAGGCCCTGACCATGATCGACATGGCCCGGAAGGAGATCCTCCCTGCGGTGGAGGAGTACACTGCCTCAGTAGCCGCCGGAGTTGCGGCCAAGCGGACTGCAGTGGCTCAGCTGAGCTGCAGCTATGAAGCAGGACTGGTGAGCAAGCTGTCTCAGCTTACCGATCAGATTGCTCAGCGCACCGACGAGCTGGAACTGGCTATGGTGCACTTGGGAGATGAGAGTGACGTGATGGTCCAGGCCGACTATGTGCGGGACGAGATCCTGCCTAAGATGGGCAGCCTGCGGGCAGCGGTGGATGAGGCCGAGACCATGACAGCGAAGAAGTATTGGCCCTTCCCCAGTTATGGGGAACTGCTGTTCGGCGTGCGCTGAATATAAGGAGGAAAAATTATGTGTTCCATTATGGGATATTGCGGGGAGGGTATGGATTACGAGACCTTCCGACAAGGATTTGACCGTACTCTCTCCCGTGGACCGGATGACACCCGGATCGTAGATACCGGGATGGGCTTGCTGGGCTTTCACCGTCTGGCCATCATGGATCCCCGGCCGGAAGGGATGCAGCCCTTTGAGCTGGAGGGAAGCTTTGTAGTCTGCAACGGCGAGATCTACGGCTTTGATGCTCTGCGCAAGAAGCTGGAGGGCAAGTATACCTTTGTCAGCGACTCCGACTGCGAGGTGCTGCTGCCTTTGTATCGGGAATATGGAACCGATATGTTCCGTATGCTGGACGCAGAGTTTGCCTGCATCCTCTTTGACGCGGTGAGCGGCAGCTATGTAGCCGCCCGTGACCCCATCGGCATCCGGCCTTTGTATTACGGCCGGGATGAGAAGGGCGTCATGGTCTTTGCCAGTGAGCCCAAGAACCTGGTGGGCCTGGTGGATAAGATTGCCCCCTTCCCTCCGGGACACTACTATAAGGACGGCGTCTTCGTGCGTTATGCCGATATGACCCGGGTGGAGCGGCCGGTGTACGACGATCTGGATACTATCTGCCAGAACATTCGGGAGAAGCTCATCGCCGGTGTAGAGAAGCGGCTCATTGCCGATGCCAAGGTTGGTTTCCTTCTCAGCGGCGGCCTGGACTCCTCCCTGGTGTGCGCCATCGCAGCCAAGAAAAGTTCCAAGCCCATCCGTACCTTTGCTATCGGTATGGATACCGACGCCATCGACCTGAAATACGCCCGGGAGGTGGCCGAATACATCGGCAGCGACCACACCGAGGTCATCATCAGTCGGGACGATGTGATTGAGGCCCTGGAGCCGGTAGTTGCCCTGCTGGGCACCTACGACATCACTACCATCCGGGCTAGCATCGGTATGTACCTGGTGTGTAAGGCCATCCACGAGCAGACCGATATCCGGGTGCTGCTCACCGGAGAGATCTCCGACGAGCTGTTCGGTTATAAGTATACCGACTTTGCCCCTTCCGCCCAGGAGTTCCAGCATGAGGCGGAGAAACGCATCCGGGAGCTGCACATGTACGATGTGTTGCGGGCCGACCGGTGCATCTCGGTCAACTCTCTGGAGGCCCGGGTGCCCTTCGGTGACCTGGACTTTGTCCGCTATGTCATGGCCATCGACCCCGAGAAAAAGCGCAACCACTACGGCAAGGGCAAATACCTGCTGCGCCGGGCCTTTGAGGGCGACTACCTGCCCACTAACATTCTCTACCGGGAGAAGGCGGCCTTCTCTGATGCGGTGGGCCACTCCCTGGTCAACGATCTGAAGGACTATGCGGAGAGCTGCTACACCCAGAAGGAGTTTGCAGAGAAGTGCAAGGCATATACATACGCGCAGCCTTTTACCAAGGAGTCTTTGCTATACCGGGAACTGTTTGAAAAGTATTATCCCGGCCAGGCGGAGATGGTAGCCGGCTTCTGGATGCCCAACCGCAGTTGGGAGGGTTGCGATGTGGATGACCCCTCGGCCCGTGTGCTGTCCAACTACGGTGCCAGCGGACTGTAAGAAAAGATACAGCATGAAGGAGGAACAGAGAATGTGGGGAGAGGAGCGGCACCTGCACGAGGAGTGCGGTGTATTTGGGGTGTGCAGCCCCAAGGAGCAGGATGTGGCCAGCCTGACTTATTACGGCCTGTTTGCTCTGCAGCACCGGGGACAGGAGAGCGCCGGCATCGTGGTCAACGACCGGGGGGTGTTCTCCACCTGCTGCGACGTGGGACTGGTCAGTGAAGTATTTCCTCCCCAACGGCTGGAAGCGCTGGGGCAAGGAAATATCGCCGTAGGCCATGTGCGCTATGCCACCACCGGCTCCGACCATAAGCGCAACGTACAGCCCATCGTCATCAATCACTTCAAAGGGCGTATGGCTCTGGCCCACAACGGCAACCTCACCAACTCTGTGCCTCTGCGCCATAAGTTGGAGGAGCAGGGCTCCATCTTCCACACTACCACAGACTCGGAAGTGATTGCCTATCTGATCGTCCAGGAGCGGCTGCGCCAGCCCTCCATCGAGGCGGCAGTTTCTGCCGCCATGGATCGGCTGGAAGGGGCATACTCCCTGGTCATTTCCTCCCCCGCCAAGCTCATTGCGGCCCGGGACCCTATGGGGTTCCGGCCGCTTTGCTTGGGAAAGCGGGACGACGGGAGCATCATGTTTGCCTCCGAGTCCTGTGCTCTGGATGCGGTAGGAGCCAAGCTGGTGCGGGATCTGCTGCCGGGGGAGATCGTGGTGGCCGACGCCCAAGGGGTGCGGACCGACACAAGTCACTGTGGACGGACCGCGCCCCACCTTTGCGTGTTTGAGCTTATTTACTTTGCCCGTCCAGATTCGGTGATTCAAGGCTGCAGTGTGAGCCGTGCCCGGGAGCGGGCGGGGGCTTTCCTGGCCCAGGAGCACCCGGTGGAGGCGGATGTGGTAATCGGTGTGCCCGACTCCGGCCTGGATGCCGCGCTGGGTTACGCCAAGGCCTCCGGCATCCCCTACGCCATCGGCTTTACGAAAAACCGGTATGTGGGCCGCACCTTTATCGCGCCCACCCAGGCTATGCGGGAGGAGGGCGTGGACCTGAAGCTCAACCCGGTGCGGGAGGCGGTGGAGGGCAAACGAGTGGTCCTCATTGACGACTCCATTGTTCGGGGCACGACCTGCCGGCGTACCATTGCCATGCTCCGCCGGGCGGGGGCGAAAGAGATCCACATGCGGGTCAGCGCGCCGCCCTTTGTGGCCCCTTGCTACTACGGTACCGACATCGACAGCGGTGAAAACCTGATTGCCAACCACCATAGTGTGGAGGAGATCGCAGATATCATCGGGGTGGACTCCCTGGGCTACCTCAGTTTGGAGCATACCAGGGCGTTGGCGGGCCGGGAGATGGGCTTCTGTACAGCCTGTTTTGGCGGAGGATATCCCACATCGGTTCCCCAGAGCGGAGAGAAGGACCGTTTTGAATATAAAATTCCCCGCAAGCCACAATAAAAGCACGGGAGGCTATGATATGAAGTATATATTTGTGACCGGCGGCGTCGTGTCCGGACTGGGTAAGGGCATTACCGCCGCATCCCTGGGCCGACTGCTGAAGGCTCGGGGGCTGAAAGTGGCCGCCCAGAAGCTGGACCCCTATATCAATGTGGACCCGGGGACCATGAGTCCCTACCAGCATGGAGAAGTGTTTGTCACCGAGGATGGGGCGGAGACCGACCTGGACCTGGGACATTATGAGCGTTTCATTGACGAGGACCTGAACCAGTTTTCCAACCTGACCACCGGGCGGGTCTATTCTAACGTGATTGCCAAGGAACGCCGGGGAGAATATCTGGGCAAGACCGTGCAGACCATCCCTCACATCACCGACGAGATCAAGCGGTTTATTTACTCCGTAGGAGAAAAAACCGGGGCCGACGTGGTCATCACGGAGATTGGCGGTACCACCGGCGACATGGAGAGCCAGCCCTTCCTGGAGGCCATCCGTCAGGTAGGACGGGAAGCAGGCCAGGGCAACGCGCTGTATATCCATGTCACCCTGGTGCCCTACCTGCGTGCCTCCGGGGAGCACAAGTCCAAACCCACCCAGCACTCGGTAAAGGAACTGCAGGGCTTTGGTATTTCACCGGATATTATCGTCCTGCGCTGTGATGAGCCCATTACCGACCGGAGCGTGTTTGAGAAGATCGCAGGCTTTTGCGGGGTACGGCCCGACTGTGTGATTGAAAATGTGACCCTGCCCAGCCTGTATGAGGCCCCTCTTATGCTGGAGGCGGCCAATTTCTCTGGGGTCGTGTGCCGGGAGCTTGGACTGCGGACTCCGCCGCCTGATCTGCGGGAGTGGCGGGAGATGGTGGAGCGTATCCGCCGGCAAAGCCGCAGTGTCACCATCGGTTTGGTGGGCAAATATGTTCAGCTCCACGATGCCTACCTCTCGGTGGCCGAAGCTCTGCGCCACGCGGGGTATGCCCTGGATACCCGGGTAAATATCCGGTGGATCGACTCGGAGGGACTGACCGGAGGAACGATTTCCTCTCAGCTGGACGGGCTGGATGGGATCCTGGTCCCCGGCGGATTTGGAAGCCGGGGAATCGAGGGGATGGTTCTGGCCGCCCAATACGCCCGGGAGAAGCAGATTCCCTACCTGGGGATCTGTCTGGGTATGCAGATTGCCGTGATGGAGTTTGCCCGCCATGCGGCTGGGCTCTCCCAGGCCAACTCCGGAGAGTTTGACCCGGCCTGTCCGCAAAAGGTCATCGACTTTATGCCCGGACAAAATGATGAGATCGACAAGGGCGGTACGCTGCGTCTGGGCAGCTATCCCTGCCGGGTGCAGTCGGACAGCCGTCTTTACCAGTGCTATGGTGAACCGTTGATTTACGAGCGCCACCGTCACCGCTACGAGTTCAATAATCAGTACCGAGCCCAACTGGAGATGGCTGGACTGAGGCTCAGCGGCCAGTCTCCCGACGGTCGGTTGGTAGAAGCGGTGGAGATCACCGGACACCCCTTCTTTGTGGGAGTTCAGTTCCACCCGGAATTCAAGAGCCGTCCCAACCGTCCTCATCCCTTGTTTCGTGGGTTTGTGGCGGCAGCCGGCAGCCGGAAAGAACAAGCAAAATAAAAAATGTCCGCTCCAAGTTGGAGCGGACATTTTTTATCCAAACCAGTGTTATGCCACCAGCGCACGAATACCGAAAAACAGCAGGACCAGGATACCCAGGACGATGCGGTACCAGCCAAAGGGCTTGAAGTCGTGCTTTTTCACAAAGTCCATCAGGAAACGGATGCACAACAGGGAGACTACAAAAGAGACGATAAAGCCTACCGCCAGGATAGCGGCCTCCGGACCGGTAAAGAGAGCCTCGCCGGCAGCGATCTTCTCGGCGAAGAACTTGCCCAGCTTCAGGACGCTCGCACCCACCATGGTGGGGATGGCCAGGAAGAAGGAGAACTCCGCAGCCACAGGCCGGGCACAGCCCAGGATGATAGCGCCCAGGATGGTAGCGCCGGAGCGGGAAGTGCCGGGAATGATGGACAGGGCCTGGAACAGGCCGATGCACAGGGCAATCTGCCAGGTGAGGTCGCTGGTGCGGCGGATAGCAGGGGTGCGGCGGCGATCCTCGATCATGAGGAAGCCCACGCCGTAGACGATCAGAGCAGCGGCTACCACCCAGGGGTTCATCAGATGCTCATCCATCCAGTCATTGAGGGGGAGACCAATGACGGCAGAGGGGATGCAAGCCAGAACTACCAGGCCCCACAGAGTCCAGGTCTGCCGTTTCTGATGGGAAGATTTCCGGGGAGAGAAGGGGTTGAGCTTATGGAAAAACAGCACGAGTACAGCTAAAATCGCGCCCAGCTGGATCACGTAGCGGTACATATCCATAAACTCGGTGGTGACATTCAGCTTGATGAATTCATCTACCAGAATGAGGTGGCCGGTGGAACTGATGGGCAGCCACTCGGTGATGCCCTCCACCACGCCCAGGAAGAAGGACTTCAGCAGCTCAACAATCAACATGGCAAAATTCCTTTCCAACGTATGTCGTTTTCGCTGTGCCTGTTACAAACACATTAACCGAGTGGAAAGTATAACACGGAGAAAGGAAAGAAACAAGGGCAAATAGTCCATTCTTTTCTTAAAAATTGTATAAAAACAGACATAGCCAGACCAGGAGAAATGCTGCGGCAGAGCACAAATGAAAACCAGGATAGAATAGAGGTTGACAATCCGCTGCCGAAGAATTAAACTTAAATGTAAACCAAGAAAATTAAATGTTTACAAACAGGAGGGGCAGAGCCATGAATTTTGTGGAGGAACTGAAACAGAAAGTGCTGGCCGGAGGTAAGGTGACCCGGGAAGAGGCGCTGGAGCTGGTCAGTGTTCCCCTGGAGGAGTTAAGCCAAGCGGCCGATGAGTTGCGGGAGCACTTCTGCGGTGACCGTTTTGACCTGTGTACCATCGTTAACGGCAAGTGCGGCAAATGCTCCGAGGACTGTAAATACTGTGCCCAGAGCGCCCACTACCACACCAGCCTGGAGGAGAGCTATCCGCTTCTATCCACAGAGGAGTTGGTGAAGGGGGCCGCGGAAAATAAGCGCCAGGGCGTACTGCGCTACTCCATTGTCACCTCTGGGCGTAAGCTATCCGACCGGGAGGTGGATCAGGTCTGTGAGAGCATCCGGGCGATCCGGGAGCAGGTGGGTATTGAAGTATGTGTTTCCTTCGGCCTGCTGGGGGAGGAGGCCTTTCGAAAGCTGAAGGAGGCGGGGGCCTCACGGGTCCACTGTAATTTGGAGTCCTCCCGGCGTTACTTCCCCCAGGTGTGTACCACCCATACTTATAACGAGAAGATCGAGACGCTGAAAGCTGCTCAGCGGGCGGGACTGTCCGTCTGTTCCGGCGGCATCCTGGGACTGGGGGAGACGATGGAGGACCGGATCGACATGGTCCTCACTGCCCGGGAGTTGGGAGTAAAGTCCGTGCCAGTCAATCTGCTCAACCCCATTCCCGGTACACCCTATGAGCATAATCCGATCCTGACCGAAGATGAGCTGCGCCGGGTGGTAGCCATCTTCCGCTTCCTCATTCCCGACGGAAATATTCGTCTGGCGGGAGGCCGAGGCCTGCTGGAGGATAAGGGAGGGCGCTGCTTCCGTTCCGGAGCCAATGCAGCTATCTCGGGAGATATGCTGACCACCGCAGGCATTACGGTGCAGCGGGATCAGGAGATGCTGAAGGGGCTGGGGTACACGGTCCGTTTGGAGTAACCTTCAGCAGGGATACTCATATTCAAAGGAAGCTTGGCAGCTTTCTCCCGCCCAAAGAAGCTGTCCATCCTGAAACAGGTGGTACCGGGCACGGCAGGATACGTTTTCACGGATGGTTCTGCATATTTCACCTCCTTGGGGAGCGTGCAGAGGGCAGCCTTGATCAGACAGAAGCTCTGCAGTTAGCAGCAAGTTGTTTTGCTTTACATAGATTTTTCCGCCTTTAACAGATAAAATCTTAGCGCCGCAGTATGTGGCAAGGATAATAACCTTACCGAAAATAGACAACACGGCGATCACACCGGGGAAGGAAATCGGGCCCAGAGGGATATCTGCGGCTGAGAGCATCAGGGAACCTTCCGGAAATAGGCACTGGGTCCAGAGGTAGCGGCGAGGGAAAGAGCGGCCTTGGTCCCCCTCGATATATCCCAGATCGTGGTCAAAGCGATAGGTCCTTCCGTTGACACAGAGCCGGCCTGTGACTGGATGCCGCATGCTAAAGACCCGGTGCCGACACTCCAAAAAGGGAACAAAGCGGAAGGGGCCCATAATATCGCCGGGAAGCGAGGCAGGCTGCCCGAAGCGGAGCTGCCCCTCCACATGGCAGTGCTGGGAATGAAGATGAAGCTCCACCCCCTGAGGAGAAAAATAGTTTTGTCCCAGTTTGGCCTGGGGACGATCCCAACGGACAAGGCATCCCTCTCCGGGGAGGGAGATGTTCCAGTGTTCGTGTTCCGTGACGATCTGGATGGAACTGGTCCGCCGGCCCCGACAGGTATGAATGGCTGGAATCAAGGCCAGGGTTTGGGTGGGAGACTGGCACTTGAAGTACCAGCCGCGAAAGCTGTTCCCCATAGGTTGACCTCCCAAGTGAAATAGGATCGCTTTCCTTCCCATGTGAGGAAAGCGATCCATTTATTGTCTCCGGATATCGATGGGATATTCTTCGTCCTGTCCCTGCCGCCTTGACAGAAACATGGGGAGGACTATAATAAATCTCGTTATCAAAGCTCAAGAAAGAGGTAGAAAAACCGAAGCAGAGCCGCAGGGAAGGAAGCATTGGAATGAAAACAGATGTTTTGGGGCAGGTCAAGCGGTATGTGCTCCTGTGTGTGGGGCTGACCATTATGGCCTTTTCCATTAAGGCGGGATTGGGTACCTCGCCGATTTCCAGCCTGCCCTATGTGCTCAGCCTGTTGACGCCTCTAACAGTGGGAACCGCCACCATTGCCATGCATGTGGTGCTTATTTGCCTGCAGATTTTACTTCTTCGCCGCCGATATGACCCTATTCAGCTTATGCAGCTGCCGGTAGCCCTGATTTTTGGGGTATTGACCGATTTTAGTGTCTGGGTGCTGCAGGGGGTGTCCGCCACATCCTACCCCATGCAGTGGGTGCTCTGCGTGGTCGGCATTCTTCTGGTGGGTGTGGGAGTCAGTTTTGAGGTCACCGCCAACGTAGTGACACTGGCGGGCGAAGGCATGGTTCTGGCCTTATGTAAGGCGTTCCCTTTAAAATTTGCCAACACCAAAGTGGGATTTGATGTGACGCTGGTGGTTATTGCCAGCACACTGTCTCTCGTCTTCCTGGGACAGCTGGAAGGAGTGCAGGAAGGCACCGTGGCGGCGGCCATCTGCGTAGGACTGGTAGCGAAACAGGTCAACCGGCCTATGGCTTCCTTTGCCAAGCGGTATCTGTAAAAAAGCGGTCCAGACACAGAGACCAAGTTCTCTGCATCTGGACCGCCTTTTCATGGGTTACGGAGTATGATACAATAGGGGACACATCCAATGAATCGTGTCAGAGGGAAAGGAGCAAGGGTATGACTGAGTTTTCCTGCTGCAAATTGGAGATTTTTATTCCGGAGAGCCATTTACCCGTTCTTCAACAGGCACTGCGAGAGGCAGACGCGGGACATATCGGCAACTACGACAGCTGCCTGTCTTACAGCCCGGTTACCAGCTGCTGGCGGCCTTTGACCGGGAGTGAGCCCTACCTGGGGCAGGTGGGGGCGCTGAGTACGGAGACCGAGCTGAAGGTGGAGGTCACCTGCCGCCGGGAGAAATTGGATGAGACATTGAGAGCGGTGAAGGCTGTGCACCCCTATGAGGAGCCGGTGATCAATGTGATCCCGCTGTATCAGGTGGGAATATAAAAAGCCGCCCGGAGGCGGCAGAGAAAGAAGGAATGTCCATGACCGGACGGTACATTGCCTTTGATGTGGAGACGCCCAACTCTGCCAATGACCGTATTAGTGCCATTGGTGTTACCGTGGTAGAGAGGGGAGCAGTGGTGGAGCAGTACGACTACCTGGTCAATCCTGAGACCCGGTTCGCCTCTTTTAATGTGGCGCTCACCGGAATCACACCGGAGATGGTAGCAGATAAGCCCGCCTTTCCTCAGCTTTGGCAAGAGCTGGAGCCTATTTTTGACAGTGGACTGCTGATCGCCCACAACGCCCCCTTTGATATGTCGGTGCTGGCGAAATGCCTGCGGGATTATGGGATCCGTTGGCGGCCCAGCGTGTCCTATGCCTGTACCTGCCAGATGAGCCGTCGTCTACTGCCTCAGCTGCCCAACCATAAACTGAATACCCTGTGTGATTTTCTGGGGCTGGAGCTGGACCACCACCGGGCGGGCAGCGACAGTCTGGCCTGTGGGGAGATCCTCCTGCACCATCTGCATTCCGGGGCAAACTTAACCCCATTTATACGTACGTATGACCTTATTGCGATTCGTACTATGCAGCCGGCCAGACGGGGCTGGGGATCACGACGCTAATGATTTGTAAGTGAAACGGATCATCAGCACGGCAATCAGAAAAGTGAGAAGATCGGAGATCGGCATGGAGTACAATACGCCGTCCAAACCAAAAAAGACAGGCAGAAGTAATGCAAAACCGACGCCAAAGACCACTTCACGTACTGTGGACAGTACCGTGGAAGCCAGTGCCTTTCCCAGAGACTGAAGGTAGATGAAGGTGCCCTTGTTGATGCAGGCCAGGACCATCATGCACAGGTAGATGCGGAAGGACTTGATGGCAAAAGACGTGTAGTAAGAGCTTTCATTGGCTGCGCCGAAGATGGAAATAAGCTGGACTGGAAAGCACTCTACAATAACCAGTGCTACCGCACCCACTGCCGCCTCTGTGAGCAGAAGGTGGGTAAACAAGCTCTTGGCCCGATCCTTTCGTCCGGCACCGATGTTAAAGCCAACGATGGGGATACAGCCTGCAGCCATTCCTACGGCGATGGAGATAACGATCTGGAAAAACTTCATTACGATGCCTACTACAGCCATGGGAATTTGGGCATACTCAGGCTGACCGAAGATGGGGTCCAGAGCGCCGTATTGCCGAATCATATTGTTAATGGCGGCCATAGCGGCCACCAGAGAGATCTGAGAAAGCAGGCTGCACAGACCTAAGGGGATGAATTTTCCAATCAATGCCTGACGCAGGCGGAAACTATCTTTGGACAAGGATACCGCCCGCATGTGGCATAGATACCAGACAGCGAGAACTGCGGTGAGAATCTGACCCAGCACAGTGGCTACCGCGGCCCCCATCATGCCCCATTTGCATCCGAAGATAAAGACAGGATCCAAAATAATATTGACCACAGCACCGGCCAAGGTAGAGGCCATGGCAAATTTAGGACTGCCGTCGGAGCGGATGATAGGGTTCATTGCCTGCCCGAACATGTAAAAGGGAACTCCCAAGGTGATATAAAAGAAGTATTCTTTGGAATGACGGAAGGTTTCGTCATTGACCCGACCGCCAAACATGGTCAGGATAGGCTCTTGGAAGAGCAGATAGATAGCGGTAAGCAATATGCTGGCCGCCAGGCAGAGAACAACGGCATTGCCAATGCTGCGGTGAGCGTTTTCTTTTTCATTTGCACCCAGGCAGATACTTACAAAGGCACAGCAGCCATCACCAATCAGCACAGCCACAGCCAATGCTACCACAGTCAAAGGAAAGACCACGGTGTTGGCTGCATTGCCGTAGGAGCCCAGATAGGAAGCGTTAGCAATAAAAATCTGATCGACGATGTTATACAATGCAGCCACCAGCAAGGAAATAATACAGGGGATAGCATATTTCCTCATGAGTTTTCCGACTGGTTCCGTTTCCAAAAAAGAATTTGATTTCTGACCCATTTTAAATCCCTCCAAATAAAAAAGCGTGTAGCCAAGCTGGATTTATGCCATAGGCTACACGCTTTGAATTATCATGTTATTTCAGATAGTCCCCTACTGGAGCGTTATTGTATTGTTTGATGATGCGAAGGAGAATAGAGCCATCCGGCTGTAAAACTTCAGAGAGGATCTGATACTGGACATGATTTCTCTCCAGCTGTTTTTTGTAATTCATCACTTCATTTTGTACTGCCTGTGCAGCATATTCATGCTCGACATTATCTTTTTGAAAGAAATGAAGCGTTTGACAGATACATGCTGCTCGGATTCGTTTCATAAACAGGCCTCCTGTCTCAGAATAAAAAGAAAACGTGCAGCAATCAACCGGATTTACGCCGATCTAGCTACACGTTGTAACTGTATTATATCGAAGGTTTGATAGAAATTCAAAGGTGGTTTTGAACAAAAAATCAAAAAAAGCAGCAGATCAGTCGGGACCACCTTGTCAAATCAGGGGACAAAGATTTATTGGAAGTTCTTCTCGGCCTCTGTACGGAAACGGCCGCGGCGGTATTCCGGGCACTGGTAGCGTCGTTTTCCCTGGCTGGCTCGACCATATTCGATGGCTTGGACGGGGCAGCCATTGATACAGGCCATGCAGTGCGTACACTCCTTGCCCCACGCCGGATGCCCGTTTACCATAGAGATGGAACCAAGGGGGCAGCTGCGTTCACATTTGCCGCAGGAGGTACAGGCATCTGATACAGAAAACGGAGAAGATTTGACAAAAAAGCGATAGAACAGCGTGTTGACAATTCCGGACTTCAGATGATCCAGCACACCAGCCTTCCGAGGAGGAAAGTCCTCGCCGTCCCGGATAGCGAGGATGGCCTTGCCCAGGGCGAACCGGGAGGCGTCTATCAACTTCTTGGACAGCTCCGGATCGGGGATGGAGAACATGGCAGTATAGTTTTCCGGCATGACCACGGAGAGGGTTCCCCGGTAGCGCAGACCGATCTGCTGGCAGAGCGCCTGGTTGTATGGTGCCGCATTTCCATTGTCCCCGGCACAGGTCATGACAAAGTAGGCATCCCGGTTGCCGGAAAAATGACCGGAGCGAAGGATGGCCTCAAAAACTCTCGGGAGACGCCAGCTGTAAGTGGGGGCGACAAAAATCCAGGGTTTTGTGGAGGTCAGCTCCAGTGCGATACCATCTCGGATAAAGTGAAAGGTGTCCAGTAGCTCATCTTCCAGCTTATCTGCCAGCATTTTGGCGCAGTAGCGGCTGTTACCAGTGCCGCTGAAATAGACGATCATAGTGTATTCACCTCAAAACGTGTTGTCTGCGATTTGTCCACAGTATAACAGATTTTCCGGCGGCTGGGAATAGAAAACAGGGAGAGGGACTTCTTTCTATCAAAAGGACGGAAAAAGGACGGCCTGAGACGTGTCTCAGGCCGTCCTGATTTACTTGGCAGGGAAGAATTACTTCTTCTGCACGTACTTCAAGCAGTCCAGGGTCACGGCGACCAGAATGATGATGCCGGAGAAAACGAACTGCAGGTTGGTGTCGATACCCAGAATGGTCAGGGAGTAAGTCAGAGCGGTGAAGATGAACACGCCCACGACCACGCCGGAGATCTTACCGATACCGCCGGTGAAGGAGATACCACCGACCACGCAGGCGGCGATGGCGTCCATTTCCCAGCCCTGGCCGTAAGCGGCGGAGCCAGAACCCACCATGCGGATACACTCCAGCCAAGAGCCGAAGCCATACAGGATACCAGCCATTACGAAGGCACCCACGGTGACCAGGAACACGGAGATACCGGATACGGAAGCGGCCTCAGGGTTGCCGCCTACGGCGTACAGGTTCTTACCGAAGGTGGTCTTATTCCAGATGAACCACACAATGATAATGGCAGCCACGGCCCACAGAATGATGGTGGGGAACTTGCCGATGCGGGGGATGATCATGCTGGGGATGCTGGGATCAATGGCACCGAAGGAGACACCCTTGGTAGAGTAGGTGACCAGACCGAAGATGACCAGCATGTTGGCCATGGTGGAGATGAAGGGGTGCATCTTGAACTTTGCGGTGAAGAAGCCGGCGATGGTGGTAAAGATGGTGCACAGCACGATACAAACCACCAGAGCCAGAAGGATGCGGGCCACCACAGGCAGGCCGGTAAAGTCAAAGATATGACCAAACACAGAGCCGGTGTTGATGCCCTGGTGCATGATGATGGTGGCGGCCGTCATGCCCATACCAACCATACGGCCGATGGACAGGTCGGTGCCGGCCAGCAGGATCAGGCCGGCCACGCCGAGAGCCAGGAACATTCTGGGAGAGGCCTGCTGAAGGATGTTCAGCACGTTGTTCATCGTCAGCAGCTGAGTGTTCTTGACGATGGGGGTGATGATACAAAGGGCGATGAAGATAACAATGATGGCAAGATACAGGCCGTTTTTCAGGAAGAAGTCCCGCTTATTGAAAGTGTACTTATAGTTCTCCCACTTCTGGGCCATAGTCTCGCCGAAGGTGAACTTGGACATGCGGAGCATGTCGATCAGGTGATACTTGTAATCGAACGCAGCGTGCTGCCGATCCTTGACCTGCTGGAGGTCCTTGGCCAGGGTCATCTTGGCGTCGAAGAGACGGTTTTTGTGAACGTACTTCTCATCCTTGATTTCGTGCTGGTCAGTGAGCTTGGACAGGGTGGCCTGATGCTCCTTGTTGAGCTCAGCCACAGCGGCCTGGTACTTCTCCTGAGCGGCGACTTTTTCATTGCGGCAGCTGGCCAGCAGGGGCTGGTAGTACTCTGCGTCGTAATGGGCCTTCAGGTAGTTCTCCGCGTCAGCGATCAGCTTGGAGATCTCAGCCTTGTTCTGGTTCTCTACCGCCTTGGCTGCTTCCAGCTCTTTCTTAAGCTGAGCAGCGCGGGCTTCCTTCTCCTGAGCAGTATAGATGCGGTCCCGCTTCAGGTTATCCAGTGTGCTCTGGATGTCAATGACTCTGTCGGTGCCGTCCACCCGCAGAGCATCAATTTTCGCTTGGATGCCGCCGACGTATTCGTCGATGGGCTGGCGCAGCTTCAGTTCCTGCTCCGCCGTAAGAATCTTGTTTTCTGTTGCCATATGCAATATCTCCCGTTATAGGTATTTTGCACTGAGCCGCAAAAGCTCTTCCTGATTGGTCTCCTTGGTGTTTACAATGCCGGAGAGATGTCCGTTGGACATAACGCCGATGCGGTTGGTGATACCCAGGATCTCGGGCATCTCCGAGGAGACTACGATGATGGTCTTGCCCTGTTTAGCCATTTTGATGATCAAGTCATAGATCTCATACTTGGCACCTACGTCAATGCCGCGGGTGGGCTCATCCATCATAAAGACCTGGGGTTCCCGTTCCAGCCACTTACCAAAGATGACCTTCTGCTGGTTGCCGCCGGAGAGGCTGGAGATCATATCGTCCGGTCCCATACACTTGGTGTGCATGATCTTGATCTCCTTGTTGGTGGCTTTGACCATCTTGGGATTGGACAGGGCCAGACCGGCCTTGTATTGATTCAGGTTTGCAATGGTGGTATTGAAGGTGAGGTCGCACTTAAGGAACAGACCGTTGGCCTTACGTTCCTCGGTGATCATAGCGAACCCGTGTTCAATGGCCTCCTTTGCGTTGCTGAAGTTCATCAGACGGTTTTTAAAGTAAACGCGGCCCGCTGCACGGGTACGCACGCCGAAGATGGTCTCCAGCAGCTCGGTACGGCCGGCGCCTACCAGGCCATACAGGCCAAAAATTTCGCCTTCCTTTACATCGAAGGTCACGTCCTGCAAATGAGGGGCATACTTGGTGGAGAGGTGCTGGACGGATAAAATCGTATCGCCCGGCGTGTTGTCCACCGGAGGGAAGCGGCTCTCCAGGGAGCGGCCCACCATGGCGGAGATCAGCTCATTCATGTTGGTGTCCTTGGAGTTCTTGGTCATGACCAGATTGCCGTCCCGCAAAACAGAGATCTCATCGCAGATTTCAAAGATCTCATCCATCTTGTGGGAGATGTAGATCAGGGAGATACCCTGAGACTTCAGCATCCGCATCATTTCAAACAGCTTATCGACCTCCTGAACCGTCAGGGAGGAGGTGGGCTCGTCCAAAACGATGACCTGGGAGTTGTAGGAGATTGCCTTGGCAATCTCACACATCTGCCGCTGAGAAACGGACATGTTCCGCATGGGCTGGGTGAGGTTCACCGTCATGCCAAGCTTACGGAACAGCTCGGAAGCTTTCTTCTTCATTCCGCCCTCATCCACTACGCCCAGCGAATTGGTGGGGTAGCGGCCCAGGAACAGGTTGTCGATGACATTCCGCTCCAGGCACTGGTTCAGCTCCTGGTGAACCATGGCGATTCCATTTTCCAAGGCGTCCTTGGGGCCGGAAAAACTGATTTCCTTGCCGTTTAAGTAAATTTTTCCCTCGTCCTTCTGATAGGTGCCGAACAGGCATTTCATCATCGTCGATTTACCGGCGCCGTTTTCACCCATCAATCCCATTACGGTTCCCCGCTTGATGTCCAGATTGATGTGGTCGAGCACCCGGTTACGACCGAAAGACTTGCTCATACCTCGTATTGACAGGACAATATCGTCTTTCGCATCTGCCATTCTCGTTACTCCTGTTTAAACATATTAGCAGTTTCAGCGAAAAATCTGATTCTGCCGAATGGTTCGTTTCAAAGTCGCTATTAGGGAGAAGGGTTCCCGCCGGACGGAGAGTGCTTTCTCCCGAACGGAGAATTCCTTCTCCCTAATAGCTAATGGTTACATGTTCTTAATATAGATGGACAAATCGTCCATGCCGCTGAATTACTGGTTCAGCAGAGCGGTGTAGGAAGCAGCGTTGTCGGTCTTCACCATGTTGATGGCGAAAGCGTCATAAGCGCTGGGGTTGGACAGACGGTTGGTGATGTTGGACTCGGTCTGGCCGTCGCCGTCCACGTACTCGACCTTCAGGTTCAGCAGGTCGTCATAGTTCTGCAGCAGAGGCTTATAGGTGGAGCCCAGGAAGTTATCGGCGGCGTTGTAGGTGTTCAGCCACACGGACTTCTCGGCGTGCTTGGTAGCATCCAGCTGGTTGGAAACGGGAGCGTAGGTCACAGTGGAGTCCAGGAAGTCCTTGTAGTTCTCAGCGGTGACAGCCACGTTCAGAGCGTAGTAGGAGCGCTCCTCAGCCACGTACTTGTACACATCGGAGCTGAGCACGTTGCCGGCGTCATCCTCGGTGCCGATACCGGTGTCGATGTCCACACCGTCCAGAGCGTTACGCAGGACGCGCAGAGTCAGGTAAGCCTGAACGTCAGCGTGCTGGCTGATGGTGCCGCCGTAACCTTCCGCGATAGCGGCAACGGCGTCGGAGTTGGCGTCATAGCCGAAGGTGGGAACCTTGTTCTCCTTGGACCAGGCGTTGAACATGGACATGCCCATGCCGTCGTTGTTGGAAGCGATGATGTCGATCTGCTCACCGAAGGAAGCGGACCAGGTGCCGATGGCGTTACCGGCGGTGGCGGCGTCCCAAGTGGCGCCGGCGGAGTTCTTCATCTCCTGAGAGGCCAGCTCACGCACGGTGTAGGACTTGCCGTCGACCTCGATGGTGCCGTCCTTAACAGTAGTAGCGGTGCCGTCCACGTTGGTGCCCACGGGGGAGCTGTCGGTGGCGCCGTCCTTCTCAACGGCAGTGCCCAGAGCGTTACGCACGCCGCGGGTACGGGCGATGGAGTCATTGTGGCCGATATCGCCGATGGCCAGCACGTAGCCAATCACGCCGTCGCCGTTGCGGTCGATCTCAACGCCGTCCTTGATGGCCTTCTCGATGTATTCCTTGATCATCTGGCCCTGGAGCTCAGCGCCCTGGTTGGCGTCGAAGCCCACGTAGTAGGTCTTATCGTTGAACTGCAGAGCGTTCATGTCCAGCTCGCCGGTGGAGCTATTGGAGGGCTGGCGGTTGTACCAGACAACGGGCTTGTCCTTGTTGGCTACGGTGGTGCTGTCGCCGCCGCTGCCGGAGCCGGAACCAGAGGCGGAGCTGCCGCCGCTGCTGCCGCAGGCAGCCAGGCCAAGAACCATAGTAGCAGCCAGGGTCAGTGCAAGAGCTTTCTTCATAATGATTCTCCTTTTCTGTGTAAATTGTACAGAGTCTTTCCTGTTGACTCCATCTCACATGTTTAATTTTATTAAAAGACAACTGGAAAAACAAGTATAAATTTCACCGAAAGAAGGGTAAAAAATTATGCTAATACAACAATGTGCCAAAACATAATGAAAAGAAATTGTGCATTTTACTCAATATTTCGCTGCTCAAAAGCGAACAGCGCTTTTTGGCTGTCCATGGTAAACAGGTTGCGTCGATCCACGATTTTGGTAGAAGTGTCCACCGTGCGCTCCAGAGAGGAGCCTTGGCCGGAGAGCAGTTTATAAGCACTTTCCACCCCTAAATAGCCCATAGCGTAGGGATTTTGAACAATCAGAGCATCAACGCTGCCCTCCTGAAGCCCGTCCACTGTGGCGACGTTGGAGTCAAAGCCCACCAGAAATACGTCCTCGGAGAGACCAAGAGACTCCACCGCATTGGCAGCACCCACGCTGGTGGGTTCGTTGAAAGCCAGCAGGACGTTGATCTGCGGATATTTTTCCAAAAGTGCGGTGGTGTCGGATTGGGCATGGCTGGCCTCAGCCAGAGTGTTGACGATCCCGACGATCTCCGCCCGGCCGCTCTGAGTGAAGGTGTCCACTGAGCCCTGTTCCCGTTCCTGGCCGTTGGCGCTGCTGATATCATAGTTGATGATGCCAACCTTGAGGGGGCCGCTGATCCGGTCCAGGGCCGATTGGGCAGCCATCTGTCCGGCGGCGTAGTTGTCCGTACCGATGTAAGTGCTTACCGCGCTGGAAGCTACGTTGCTGTCGATGGCTACGATCTGGACCCCTGCCTGGGCGGCAGCGTCAATGGCGGCGGCGTTGTTCTCGTAGTCAATGGCGGAGAAGACCAGGGCTTCCGCGCCCGCTTCCACTGCATTGGCCACCATTTGGTTTTGGGTTTCGTAGTCCTCCTCGGTTTTGGGACCGGTGATGGTGAGTTCCAAGTTATATTCTGTGGCGGCGGCCTCTGCTCCGGCAAAGACGGAGAGCCAGAACTCAGTCTGGGTGGACTTGGCGACAATGGCCACCGTGTGCTGGGAGGAGGGAGCGATGCTTGCGGTGCAGCCGCACAGTAGGGAAAGAGTCAGCGCCGCGCTCAGGGCGGCCCATTTATTTTGCTTCATAGTTTCCCTCCTGTATCTTGGGCATGCGGATCTCTACACAGGTACCCACATCCAGCTCACTGGTGATATGAAGACCGTATTGTTTGCCAAAGTAGATTTTCAGACGGTCGTTGACATTCTTGATTCCAATGCCGGTGCGGTCCTTGGGGCCGTGCCGGAGAATGGAGTGGATCTGCTCGGAACTCATGCCCACACCGTTATCCTGAACGGAGAACACAATGTCCTCTCCATCCTGCCGTACCTGTACGAGGATGACTCCTTCGTCCACCAGCAGATCCAGACCGTGGTTAATGGCATTTTCAATGATGGGCTGGAGGGTGATCTTATTGCAGTAATAATCCAGACAATCCGGGTCCACATCAAACTGATAGGTAAACTGGTTTTTATAGCGGTATTTTTGGATTTGCAGGTAGCTCTCGGCGTGTTCGATCTCCTTGGAGATGGGAATCAGTTCGTGTCCCTTGCTGATGCTGATTCGGAACAACCGGGCCAGGGCGTGGACCATTTTTACCGCATCGGCGTTGCGTCCCTGCTCACACATCCAGGCAATGGAATCCAGTGTGTTGTATAAAAAGTGTGGGTTGATCTGGGCCTGGAGGGCTTTCAGCTCTGTTTTGCGCAGGTTGACCTCCTCCTCGCGCACGGTGGACATGAGCTGCTGAATGCGCAGCACCATGTGGCCGAAGGAGTCGGACAATTCCCGCACCTCCCGGGTGCCGCCCACAGGCCGGTAGGTAAAGTGGTCGGCGTCAGCCTCAAAGCTCTCCATAGCAGAAGCCAGCCCGCGCAGGGGGCGGTCCAGCAGACGGGAGAGCAGCCAGCTGGTGAGCAGAGCGGAAACCAGCACGACCACTGCAAGCATGGCGGACAGACGGATCATATCCCGCACGTTGCGGTTGACCAACTCGTCAACATAGCTGACGCCCACAATGCGCCAATCGCTGCCCGCCACACTGGTCAGACAGTAGATGACCGTATCGTCCACATAGGTGCCATCCCTCAGGGCGGAGAGTGCCTCGGTATCTTCCGATTTCAGGCCCGCGTACAGCAGCTGCTGCTGGGGGTGATAGATGATGTTGCCGTCCCGGTCGATGAGAAAGCAGTAGCCCCGCTGGCCGATGCTTACATTATTAATGTAACTGGAGATGCTGGAAAAGCTCAGGTCCAGAGAGACCCAGGCGGCCTCGCCGCCCTGGTCCAGGGGAGCGGTCATGGTGACCACCCAGGGGTAGTAACTCTCAAAAATGGTCTCCACGTGGGGAGCGGTCATGTAGGCAGTTTGAGAGTTGAGCGCCTTTCCCAGGTTAAAGGAGAGATTCTGGTAGATGTTCTCCTTTGGCTGTCGGCCGGGAGACCAGCAGTCCAACAGGGTTCCTTGGGCGGAATAGCTGGTGACAGCCACCACGTCGGGGCGGAACTCCAGAAATGCGGCCAGCAGTTCATCCCGGTCGCTCTCATGCTCCAGCATGGACTGCTTGACCAAAGTCATGGCCTGGTCCATGTCTTGCAGATAGTCGCCCACCGTGTTAGATACCTGGGAAACTGCCTGGGCGCTGCTGGTGCGGGCGCTCTGAACCATGGCGCTGCGGTAGCGGTCTAAAAACAGAAAGATACAGCAGCACAGGATGATGGCTACCACACCTACTACCATGGAGACTAGAATGGTGGTGATCCGTACTCCGGTGCGGGGAGCGTTCTGTTTCAAGAGGGCTCACCCGCCTTTTCCAGGTCCAGGCGGCGGCGCATAGCGTTGGGGGACTCGCCGCAGTACTTTTTAAAGCAGTAGCTAAAGTAGTGCTGATCAGTGTAGCCGCACCGCTGGGCAATCTCCTGGATTTTCAGGGAAGAAGTACTCAGCAGATCCCGGGCGGCCTCCATGCGCTTGCGGATGAGGATGTTGATAAAGGTCTCACCGGCGTACTTTTTGATGCAGGCGCTGAGATGGTTGGGGCTGACGTCCAGCATCCCGCTCAGCGATACCAGAGAGAGGTCCGCATCCATATAGTATTGGTCCAGAGTATCCAGCGCCCGCTTGCACAGCAGATTGCCCCCTTTGACGGCGGGGGCCAGGTCGCTGATAAACTGGGCGCCGGCTTCCGTCTTATCCCCCTGGCGCAGAGTTTCCATAGCTTCCCGGTAGGCGTCATGCAGTGCGGAGAGGGAGTTGGCGGGACGGCTCACGCCGATGCGGCAGCGCTTGCCCAGAACACGGGAGGCCATCTGGGGGATCTCATCGGCCAGGATGTGCAGGTACTCCTCAAAATCGGAGGGGTTGCCCAGCAGCACTGAGATGACCTTGCCGGAGGCAAAAAAGCTGGAGCCGCGGAGATATTTCTCTGAGAGGGTATGCACCGAGGACGGAAAGGAGGGGTCCGTGCAGTTGGAGCCGTCCTCGTTGAGCAGAATGGATACCATGACCGTGTAGTAGGGATGGTCATCGGCATCCCGCAGTAGGCCGCACTGCCGGGCCAGAGCCTCGGCCTGGGCCGCGCCGTCCGGATCTGGATAGTCGTCCAGAACCAGAGGCATAAGAAAGGCGGCCCGCAGGTCCTGTTCGTCTGCGCGGGGAACTGCCTGACGAAAGAGTGCGAACTGGGCATCGATCTTTTGGCGGATGTTGCGCAGTTCCGCGCCCAGGCCTTCCAGGGTCAGCGGCTTGAGCATATAGCTGATGATGTTGTACTGGATGGCCTGCTTGGCGTACTCAAAGTCGTCGTAGCCGCTGAGAAAGGCGATGTTGGTGGCGGGGCGGATCTCACGCACCTGCCGCGCCAGTTCGATGCCAGAGATAAAGGGCATGCGGATGTCGGTCAGCAGCAGGTCGGGTTCGTGCTTTTCTACCAGCTGGAGGGCGTCCAGACCGTTGCTGGCATTTCCCACCAGGCAAAACCCGTAGTCTTCCCAGGGAATCATGGTACATACGGCTTCCCGAAGTTCATCCTCGTCATCGGCGACGATCACAGTGTAGAGTGCGGCCATTTTCATCGATCCTTTCTGTTGTGGGGAAATGGGAAGTCAACGGCTCCATTATTTTAATAAAGGTATGGTGGGCAGCCTGAGGCGTTTAATTTCCGCTTTGGCTGCCGGAGCCGGCCCGGGTCAAATTGAGTCCGTGCTCTCCAATCTCAAGGGAGCCGTCTTTCAGGGAGATAAAGGGGGAAAATTCCACCGTATCCCCCTGATAGGTGAGCTGTATGGTAGCGTCAGAGAAAATATCGCTGACGTTGCACTGAATGATAAACGGTTCACAATCGGGGGCGTGATAGAACAGGGTGCGTTCGGAGGTCTCCAGGTCATTTTTATAGAGGGAGAGCTCCATGCCGGAATAACGGGGGATCACCAGATAGTAATCGCCGGAGAAGAGGTAGTGGACCGGGATGTCTTCGCTGTCCAGATATTGCTGGACGTAGTAGTCCAGATCTTCGATCTGCTGATAACCCAGATGGGCCACGGCATAACTTTGCCCGTCGGAAAAGGGGATGGCATCCTGTTTGCTGCTCTCGCTCTGAGAGGACAGATGGGAGGAGCTGGAGGGAGCAGAACTTGGAGTGCTGGAAGAGCCGGGATTAGCGCTTGTGCAGCCGGCCAGCAGAAGTCCGGAAAGAAGAACGGCTGTGAAGGAAAGATTCCATTTCATATGCGGTACCTCATAGTATTTGGGCGGAAAAGCCCCTTGTGGAAGGAAAAGCCGTGCAGGGATCTGCACGGCTGGCTGAGGTCAGGCGAAAGGCCTGCCGATTCCTCTTTATCATAACAAGAAATTTACCACAATACAACCGCATCTTCCTGATAAAATAACCTTAATGGAACTTAAGATGAAATTAAGAGATCCTTTCTTGGTGTGTAAGGGGCGGGTTGTTATACTGTTAAAAAACAGTCGAGGAGCATGTTATGGAATTTGCCTGCAAAACGGTCTATGACCACAAGACGCTGGCCGCTATGTCCAAGGCGCTGCGCAGGACGACGCGGAAAAAAACCTCCTGGTGTGAGTGGCTGCTCTTTCTGGGGCTGGTTGTTTTGGCTCTGGGCACAGTTATGGACGCATCCCAGAGTATATGGCGCCGGGGGTGAGCCCTTCCCGAAAAAATAGACAGTAAAAAGCGCGGAAAAACGGAATGAATCGCAGTAATACGTAAAATCTCTCAGATCAGGCGACAGAGGCATTACGCAGCCGCAGTTCAAAAGCGCACGGTGAGAGCCAGTCAATGGCGGAATGCGGGCGCAGCGTATTGTAAAAGGCCTCGATATAGGCAAAAATATCCGCTTGAGCAGCACGGCGGGAGTCATACCGGTGCAGGTGAACCAGTTCACATTTGAGACAGCTGAAAAAGTTCTCCGCCACAGCGTTGTCGTAAGGGTCGCCTTTGCGGGACATGCTTTGCCGGATGCCCAGCGCGGCAAGCCGGTGCCGAAAGGCTTCTGCGGCATACTGGATGCCCCTGTCACTGTGGAAAATCAGGCCAGGGCTGGGCCGTTCACGGCGTACCGCCATGTCCAACGCGGCGAGAGTCAACTGGGTGTCGATGCGGCTGGAAAAGGCGTAACCCACAACCTTCTTGGTGCATAAGTCTTTGACGGCAGCCAAATACAGCCAGCCCTCGCCGGTGGGAATATAGGTGATATCACCTACCCAGGCCTGATTCGGTTGTGTAAAAGAAAATTGACGCTTCAGCAGATTGGGCGCGATGGGATGGCTATGGCGGGAGTTCGTGGTGGATTTGTAGGCCTTTTTGCGCATGGAGTGGATTCCGGCGGCTTTCATTAGCCGGTGGACCCTCCCGCGTGAGCAGGAATTGCTAGCCTTCAACATGTGATACAGGCTGTCCAGACCCAACGCGGGGTATTTCTCATGCAAATATACCAGTTCTCTCGTTAACGCCTGATTGTGCTGTGCCCGCTGGCTTTGACGGCGTGTAAGCCAGGCATAGTACCCGCTTCGGGAGATTTCCAGCAAGCGGCATAATTTCTCCACAGAGACTCCCGAACGGTCGGCCTTGATGTACCGATATTTGTCCTCTATGGTCTGGAAAGTATGCCGACGGATTTTTTTAGCACGTCAATAACCTCATCTTTCTCTGCTAGCTGCTTGCGCAGTGCACGCACCTCCGCTTCCAGCTCACGTGTCCGGCGGCTGTCCCGGTTCGGCGGTCTGCCTGACCTGCCTGTACGCCCGCGGCCTTCAGCCAGCTGCGCAGGGTGTCGATGCAGATACCAAGTTCCTTGGCAACCTCTGTGCTCGGACGGCCCTGTTCTGTCACCATCCGGATCGCTCCGGCCTTGAACGCCTCGTCGTACCGGGGCGGCGCTATCCCTTTTTTGCGTTTGTTTTCCATTTCCTTTGTCCCCTTTCCTTTCCATTATAACGAATGTTTTTTTGTCCATCAATTCGGGAAAGGGGGCAGGGGATCTATTTGACGGTGGTGGTGCTGGTCCTGTTTCTGCAGTGGAAGGGGGACTACCTGAACGCCTTTTTTGCCAAACGGAAGGCTCTGCCCGGAACAGATGTATGCCGGGCGCACTTTTACCCCGAGTTCTATGAAACGGAGATTGCCGGCGTTCAGACCCAGTGGCAGTATACCAAGGTCCAGGCCCTGGTGGAGACCAAGGACTATATCATCCTGATTTTGGGCAAAAACCAGGCTCAGGCCTATGATAAGAGCGGCCTGGAGGGCAGGAGCGTACGTGAGTTTTGCGGGTTTCTCAGCCGAAAAACCGGCCTGCATGTGCAGACTTTCCTGCGCTGAGCCGCAAAGCGGATAAAAATTATAAAATCCATAAAAAATAATAGGGATTCCCTGGTCCGGCCTGAAGGTCGGCACCGGGGAATTTTTTATATGCAGGGTGCGCTGAGACGAAACTGTCCAGAAGAATCCAAAGGGCCATCCTGGTGCAAAATACCGTATGTTCCAGAGCATTTTTCGGCGTTTTCCTGAGAAAGGAAGAGAGTGAAAATGTGGACAGCAATTCCAGTATTGTGATATAGTAAATAGCTATTGTAAGGAATGAAATAGAAACAGAGGGTGATTGCAAATATGAAAAAAGACGAAAACAAGCCAAAGAATGCGCAGGTAGACGCCGACTACTCCCTGGAAGCAGTACCGGAGTCCGCCCGAAAGGGTTTTTGGAATATGTTCTTCGTCATGCTGGGGTTCACATTTTTCTCTGCCAGCATGAGCGTAGGCGCCAAGCTGGGCAACGGTCTGGACCTGTCCGGGTTTTTCTGGGCCTGCCTCATCGGCGGCGTGATTCTGTCCGCCTACTGCGGTATCCTGGCCTATATCGGCTCCGAGACCGGAATGACCATGGACCTGCTGTGCCGCCGCACCTTTGGTGAGAAGGGCTCCTACCTTTCCTCCGCCATTCTGGGCTTTACTCAGATCGGTTGGTTTGGCGTGGGTGTGGCCATGTTCTCCATTCCTGCCGCCCAGCTGATGGGGGTCAATGAGTGGGTCCTCACCATCATCGCCGGCCTGCTGATGACCGCCACTGCCGCCACCGGTATGAAGGCCCTGGAGATCGTCAGCTACATCTCCGTGCCCCTGATCGTCATTCTGGGCATGTACTCCATGATCACTGCCACCAGCGAAGGTGGAGGACTCACCGCCATCTTTGCCCAGTCTGCCGGCGGCATCACGCTGATGACCGGCATCGGTTATGTCATCGGCTCCTTTATCTCCGGCGGTACCGCCACCCCCAACTTCATCCGTTTTGCCAAAAACAGCAAGATCGCCGTGTGGACCACTGTGATTGCCTTTTTCCTGGGAAATACTCTGATGTTCTGCTTTGGCGCAGTGGGCGGCGCTTTTACCGGCAAGGATGACATCTTTTATGTGATGATCGCCCAGGGTCTGGCGATCCCCGCTCTCATCGTGCTGGGCGCCAACATCTGGACCACGAACAATAACGCCCTGTACACCGGTGGATTGGCCATCTCCAACGTCTCCGGCGTACGGATGAAGTTTACCACCTGGATCGCCGGTATCGTGGGCACCGCCCTGGCCATCTGGCTGTACTGGAACTTTGTGGGCTGGCTGAACATCCTCAACTGCGCTCTGCCTCCCATCGGCGCCATCGTGATCCTGGACTTTTTGAAAAACTGCAAAAAGTTTGCCGCAGGCGGTCAGACTGCCGCAGTCAACTGGTTCAACATCGCCGGCATCGTGCTGGGTGCTGCGGTAGCCAATACCCTGCACTGGGGTATCGCCGCTCTGAACGCCATGGTCGTGGCGGCCATCTGCTTCTTTGTGGGCGAACTGCTCCGGAAAGACCGGTAATATATTTTTAGAGAGGAAGGTACGGTTATGCTGCTGAAAGATCTGCACCTGGGCAACGACCAGGAGACGGTGGACATTCGGGTCACCGACGGGAAGTTTGCACAGATTGCTCCCAATCTGGAGCCCATCCCGGGGGAGGAGACGGTCACCGACTGTGCGGGCAAGATGGTGCTGCCCCCCTTTGTGGAGTCCCACGTACACCTGGACACCTGCCTGACCGCAGGGCGTCCCCGCTGGAACCTCACCGGAACCTTGTTTGAAGGCATTCAGTGCTGGGAGGAGTACAAGCCCTTCCTCACCAAGCGGGAGGTGAAGGAGCGGGTCAACAAGGCCATCCGGATGCAGGCGTCCAACGGTATCCAGTATGTGCGTACACACGTGGATATCAACGATCCAAAGCTCACTGCCCTGGAGGCCATCCAGGAGCTTCGGGAGGAAGTCCGGGACTATATGGACATCCAGATCGTGGCTTTCCCCCAGTACGGCATCTTGAGCTACCCCAAGGGAGCGGAGCTTCTGGAGCAGGCCCTGAAGATGGGAGCGGACGCCGCAGGCGCCATTCCCCACTTTGAGTTTACCCGGGAGTACTCTGTGGAGTCCCTGAACATTTGCTTCGACCTGGCTCAGAAGTACAATAAGCTCATTGACGTCCACTGCGATGAAATTGATGACGAGGCCTCCCGAGGCCTGGAGACCCTGGCCACCCGTGCCTATGAGACGGGCATGAAGGACATGGTCACTGCCTCCCACACCACCGCCATGCACAGCTATAATAATGCCTATGTCATCCGTCTCATGCGCATTCTCAAGCTCTCCGGCATCAACTTTGTGGCCAACCCCTGCGTCAACGTCCATCTGGGCGGCCGGGCTGACACCTATCCCAAGCGACGCAGCATGACCCGGGTGAAGGAGCTTACCGATGAGGGAATCAACGTCTCCTTCGGCTCGGACGATATCTTCGATCCCTGGAACCCCCTGGGCAACGCCAAGATGCGCGACCAGGTGTTTATGGGCCTGTATACCGGCCATATGCTGGGCTATGACGAGATCGTCAACTCCTACCGCTTTGTTACCACCAATGCCGCCCGCACTCTCCGCCTAGGGGATGACTACGGCATCGCAGAGGGGAAGGACGCCAACTTTGTCATCCTGGATGCCAAGGACTGGTACGATGCTTTGAACTACGATGCGCCCATCTTGCGCAATTACCGTAAAGGAAAACTCATTGCCAGCACAGCCCCCGTGGACAAGCAGGTGTTCTTCTGATTCCCCGGGAAACCAAATGCGCCGCAGAGCAGCTGCTCTGCGGCGCATTTTTGTAAGGGGATAAAACTTGTCATCCCTTATAGCTGTAAGCCTCGATAGCGGTTGAAACAGGCGAAAAGTTCCTGGGTCCGGGGCCGGGCCAGAAAGGGCACACCGGAGCGGCCTCCACACAGGGATTCCAGACCTTTTTCATCCAACATAGCCTCCAGCTCTGCTACGATCTGACTCAGAGTGTGTCTCCCGTCCATCAGGTGCTGCTGGGCGTACACCATGGCGTAGCCCAGGGCGGCGGACTGCTCCCCGTCCCGCAGCTGTTCTACATACCGCAGGTCAATGGTCTCCCGGTTGATGGATACTCCATCCCGGCCCAGAGATTTGAGCTTGATCCGGTCGCCCCGAAATTCCGGAGAAGGGGTGGGGCAACGCTTGAAGCTGGGCAGGGGTGCAGGCGGCAGAGAAGTGGCGCTGACCGGGAACGCGGCGGCCTCTTGCTTGGCCAGCGCGGTGATGTCTTTGGGGACGTAGCGGTCCATCTGGAGGATGGAGTCCGCCACATGGAAGTAGGCCCCCGAGCTTCCGGCCACCAGAATGGTGGAAATGCCGTGCGCCTCATAGAGCTCCCGCACCCGGTCAATGAAGGGGGTAATCGGCTCCATGTCCCGGTGGATGACCCGCTGCATCAGCTCGTCCCGGACCATGAAGTTGGTGGCGCTGGTGTCCTCGTCAATGAGCAGCAGGGAAATCCCCGCCTCCATGGCCTCTACCACGTTGGCTGCCTGGGAAGTGATGCCGCTGGCATCCTCCGTGGTGAAGGCGGCAGTGTTCTTGCCGTTGGGCAGGTCGTTGATGAACATGGAGATATCCGTGCGGCGGATGCTGCGGCCGTCCTCCGAGCGGATTTTCACCGCACTCTCATCGGTGATTACATATTCCCGGCCATCCCCGGCGATGTGGTTGTATACCCCCAGCTCCAGGGCTTTGAGAAGGGTGGACTTGCCGTGGTAGCCGCCGCCTACAATCAAGGTAACTCCCTGGCGGATTCCCATGCCGGTGAGTTTGCCCCGGTGGGGCAGGTCCAGGGTGGCAGACAGCTCCTGGGGAGAACGGAAGGGGACAGCCTCTTTCATGGGCAGGGAGGAGACACCGGAGGCCTGGGGCAGGATGCTCCCGTCGGCCACAAAGGCGCACAGGCCCAACTGGGGCAGCATGTCGCGAATGGTCTGCTGATCCTCCGCCAGATCGGCGATGGCCTGGAGATGTGCCGGATTCAAATTACGGTAAAGCAGCGTGTTCTCCACGCACCGGGGGAGCAGATCAAAGAAAATCTTCTCCAGCTCCCGGGCGTTGATGGTGCGGCCATTGGCGGGAAGACCCACCTCCAGGCGTAGAATCAGCCCGCCAGTGCTGGGATTTAGCCGGCAGGCGGTGCGCTCCAGCACCTCCTGACCGCAGCGGCTGATGGAGATGAGACCGCTGTGTCCTGAGCCCTTGGCCTGGAAGGAGGCCTGACTTGCCTGCTTCCCAAACCGGCGGGTCAACTCGTCCTGGAGGGCGATACGTTGACAGGGCAGCCGGTAGAGCTCCTTGGGAAAGCCTGCCTGGCGGCCATCCACATGGATACTCACCTTGGAGGGGGAGGCAAAGGGATCTCCCTGTACGTGGTCGATAGACAGCACATATCCGGGAAATTGATAGGTTCCCCGGGTGTCCTTGTAAGCGGGGTAGCTCCTGCGGTCAATGCGGGAGAGCAGAGTTTTCAGGTCGTTGGCGGTCTGCATAGAAAGGTTCCTCCTGTTGCGGTTTCACTGGATCCCCCAGCGTTTGGCGATGACAGGAAGCTCATCCGGTCCGGCCTGCCGAATTTCTTCCGCATCCAGCAGCATAGCTCCGAGACCGGAGAAAGCCCCGGCATATGCCTCATCCAACAATTTTTGGCGAAGAAGCTCTGTCTGCTCATGGTCCTCCATCGTTCCATCTCCTTTGAACGTCTCAATGTGATATGCTCATTATAATCAGGACTGAGGCGGTTTACAAGAAAAGAAGGGGGGAGGTCAGGTGATGCGGGTTGAAACCAGAGAAATTCGCGGTATAATAAGCCTATCAAACACAGGGAGAGACTGTTATGTCAAATACCACCAAGCAGGGCCTGGAAGCTTCTTTAAAGCGGATGATGCTGAAGAAACCTCTGGACAAGATCACCATCCGAGACATTACCGAGGACTGCGGCGTGAGCCGCATGGCCTTTTATTACCACTTCAAAGATATCTATGACCTGGTGGAGTGGTCCTGCGTGGAAGATGCATCCCGGGCGCTCCAGGGAAAGAAAACCTATGATACCTGGCATGAGGGGCTGCTGCAGATTTTTGAGGCGGTGCTGGAAAACAAGCCCTTTATTCTCAATGCCTACCGCTGTATCAGCCGGGACCAGATGGAGAACTTCCTGTTCAAGCTGACCTACGGTCTGATCCGAGGCGTGGTGGATGAGCAGAGCCAGGGCGTGGAGATCACCGAGGAGGACAAGACCTTCATCGCGGAATTTTATAAATACAGCTTTGTGGGGATTCTGCTGGACTGGATTAAGCAGGGGATGAACGCAGACTATCGGATCATTGCGGAGAAGATCAGTACCACCATGCACGGAAACGTATCCAACTCCATTCAAAATTTTGCCCGTGGCGGCAGAGACTTTACAGATCAAGGCCGATGATAAGTTTTTTATCATCGGCCTTTGTTTGTAAATGGTAAACTGGGGGAAAACGGGGTAGGATAAGGCCACGATCAAGAGACAGCGCGAAAAGCAGCGCAAATTTGGAAAGGTGGCTATCTTATGGCAAAGAATCTTGGAAAGTGGACTGCTGCGGCTGCCGGCCTTGCCGGCGCGGGAGCGGCTGTGGTGCTGGCGAAAAAGGCGGCACAGAATAAGCAGGAGTCCCAGGCGGAAAGTCAGACGCAGGACCGCAGCGACTACCGCAACACGGAGTTGGGCCGCCACGAGAAAAATGCCAAGGGTATCTATTATACCAACGGCAACTACGAGGCCTTTGCCCGGCCGGAGAAGCCTGCGGGCGTGGAGGAGAAGAGCGCCTATATTGTGGGCAGCGGCCTGGCCGCTCTGGCGGCAGCCTGTTTCCTGGTGCGGGACGGACAGATGGATGGCTCCCGTATCCACATCCTGGAGGCCATGGATGTAGCCGGCGGCGCCTGCGACGGCATTTACGACCCTACCCGGGGATATATCATGCGGGGCGGCCGGGAGATGGAGGACCACTTTGAGTGCCTGTGGGACTTGTTCCGCTCCATTCCCTCTTTGGAGAAACCCGGCGCTTCGGTGCTGGATGAGTTTTATTGGCTCAATAAGCACGATCCCAACTACTCCTTGTGCCGCGCTACCGTCAATCGGGGACAGGATGCCCACACCGACGGAAAGTTTAACCTCAGTCAGAAGGGGTGCATGGAGATCGTCAAGCTCTTTATGACCCCGGATGAGGACCTGTACGACAAGACCATTGAGGATGTCTTTGACGATGAGGTATTTTCCTCCACCTTCTGGCTCTACTGGCGCACCATGTTCGCTTTTGAAAACTGGCACTCCGCCCTGGAGATGAAGCTCTACTTCCAGCGCTTCATCCACCACATTGCCGGCCTGCCTGATTTCAGCGCCTTGAAGTTTACCCGCTATAACCAGTATGAATCGCTGATCCTGCCCATGAAAAAATACCTGGAGGAGGCCGGGGTGGACTTCCAGTTTGGTGTGGAGGTGACCAACGTCCTCTTTGACATCAAGGGAGGCAGAAAGGTGGCCACCGCCATCGAGTGCAAGGTCAAGGGCGTGGAGCAGGGAATCGTGCTTACGGAAAATGACCTGGTCTTTGTCACAAATGGCTCCTGTACCGAGGGGACCATCTACGGCGACCAGGATCATGCCCCCAACGGGGATGCCGAGGTGCGCACCAGCGGCTGCTGGAGTCTGTGGAAGAACATTGCTAAGCAGGACCCGGCTTTTGGCCGTCCGGAGAAGTTCTGTTCCGATGTGGCCAAGACCAACTGGGAGTCGGCCACCATCACCACCCTGGATGACAAGATCCTGCCCTATATCAAAAACATCTGCCAGCGGGATCCCCGTACCAGCAAGGTGGTCACCGGCGGTATTGTCAGCTGTCAGGACTCCAAGTGGCTGCTGAGCTGGACTATCAACCGCCAGGGGCAGTTTAAGGAGCAGGAGCCGGAGAAGGTCTGCGTGTGGGTGTACGGTCTCTTTACCGATGTGCCCGGTGATTTTATCAAAAAGCCTATGAAGGACTGTACCGGCAAGGAGATTACCCAGGAATGGCTCTACCACATCGGCGTGCCGACGGAGCTGATTCCTCAGCTGGCCGAGGATAGCGCGGTGTGTGTGCCCACCATGATGCCCTATATCACCGCCTTCTTCATGCCCCGGACTGCGGGAGACCGGCCCGACGTAATCCCCGACGGCTGTGTCAACTTTGCCTTCCTGGGTCAGTTTGCCCAGACACCCCGGGATACCGTGTTTACCACCGAGTATTCGGTGCGTACTGCCATGGAGGCGGTCTACGGCCTGCTGGGTGTGGACCGTGGCGTGCCTGAGGTGTGGGGCAGCGTGTATGACATTCGCTGCTTGCTAGATAGTTCGGTTTGCCTGATGGACGGCAAGTCCCCTCTGGATATGGAGCTGCCCGGTCCGCTGAATCTGCTGAAAAAACCGGCTCTTAAACTGATCCGGGGGACGGTGGTAGAAAAGGTACTGCGGGATCACAACATTCTTCGGGATGATATGATGTAACCCTCTATCAAAATCAAATGGATCAGGGGCGGCGTTTGATTACGCCGCCCCTTGCATTTTTTTGAATGATAAGTTAGAATAAAGACAAAATTAGAAAAATGACATTATTTTGGAGGTGTGGGAATGCCTAAGGTGGCTTATTCAGATGCGGATCGGGAGCGGGTCCGAGACGATCTGATCACAGTTGCGCTGGAGAAGATGGCGCGGCAGGGGATCCAACATACCACCGTGGAAGAGATCTATCGATCGGTAGGCATTTCCCGCACCTTCTTTTATACCTTCTTTCCCACCAAAGAGGACCTGATTGTAGAGGCACTGTATACGCAGCAACCCAAAGTTTTGGCTCATGCGCAAAGGCTGATGGATAACCCGGCTTTCAGCTGGCGGGAAGGAGTGCGTCAGTTTCTTGTCTCCTGCTGCTATGGAGAGCAAAGCGGCATTGCAGTGATGACGCTGGAGGAGCAGCAGAATCTGTTTCGCCGGCTGTCTCCAGAGAGCTACCAGGTATTCCGGGAGAAGCAGGCCAGCCTGTTTGGGAACATTTTGAAGTGTTTTGGGATCCGGGCGGACAAGGAGACCATAGGTTTGTTTACAAACCTGAGCCTGACCGTGATGGTGATCCGCCGGGCTGTGCCGAAAAATCTGCCCTTTCTGGTGCCAGAGGCGGCAGACGCCACGGTGGAGTTCCAGATCAATGCCATTGTTGACTTACTGGAAAAGATGAAGCAAGGTCACGATATCTGAGTAAAGGGATGAAAATCCGTCGGTACCGTCCAGTCCGATGGTCCGACGGATGTTTTTTATTAAAAATAAAGATAAAATTAAATTATCATCTTTATTAGATGATGCAAATCAAGGGGATATGATCAGCGGTTGGTGGGATTTATTTCTTTTGGCCCCTACCGCGGACAATGGGCCGCGAGGAGATAGAACAACATACATAGGAGGAAAAACCATGGGATTTTTCAGCAAGATTTTCAAAGGACCTGAAGTAGACATGGAGAAAAGCAATGCCAATGCCCGGAAAATGCGCCAGCTGTTTGACCAGGCGGTAGACAATGGGGCCGATTACAAGCTGATCTTTGGATACACAGAAGATGTGTCCCGCTTCAACTATGGCTTTGTCCACGGAAGCAAAACCAAAATCGGCAATCTGATCGTGGGCTGGAACGAGAACAGCCAGACCATTGTGGCCCTCCCCACGGTCCCGGACCTCTCCGGCTGCGGTGAGCCCACCTACTATCGCCGCTCTGAAATTTTAAAGGCTTACCGCAACAAATATCCCACGGATGCCTTTGTAATCTATCCGGATAAAAAGGGGTATCTGGCCATCAATGCTTATGACTGGCTGGATGATGAGAAGCTGTATGTCTATGTTTCTCAGGAGGAGGAACTGGCTGCCTTTACCGATTTCTTCATGAATCGCTTTGCCACAAAGTAACCTTCTGGACAGAGAAAAATAGAGTATAAAAACAGGGAGACTGGATATTTTCCAGTCCCCCTGTTTTCATAACTTGCAGTTGCAAAAAACCTTACAGCCACAGGGCCGGTTCATCCCGGAACACTGGTACAGGTCCGTCGGCATAGGGATCATAGCGCTTGTCATTGCACCCGAATTCCTGTAAGAAACAAATCTTTTCTTCTTGGTCCCAGCGAATCAGGGAAAGACCGTCAAAGCTCTGGTTAGGTTCCCCAGACAGCTGGCATTGAAAGTGCCACTGGACTACGGTCTGGTCACCCTTATGAAAAAACTGCTGGATATCCCATTGCTGAACGGTACCACGGGTATTCCATTCCTCAAACCAAAACTTGATTGCCCCAATTCCGCGGTACTCGGGTCCCCAGCTCTCCACATACGTGGCGTCAGGGGAGAAGATGTTCTCAAGTCCGCTGTTCTGCCCGGTCAGCCACATGGAAAACCACTGGCGGATGATCGTTTCCCGTCGTTGAAGCAGTTCCATACTGCACCATCCTTTCTGCTAGGTGTTTAAAAGGTTTTTCCTTATAAAAACGCATTATGCATGGCTGTATTATAACACACAGATTTGATATTTGTCTGTGATAAAACGCAATGGTCAGAATGTTATGGAAGATCACCGGACTATCAAGGGAAGGGTGCTTATAAACAAATCAGCCATATGGCTGAATTTGTGATAAAATAAAACCATGAGTTTTTGGCAAGGGAAAGGAGCGGCGAGGCATAATGGAGTCAAAAGGAAATCCGAAAAAGAAAAGGTATCTTCGATGGCCCTGGAATGTGCTGGTTTACATACTTTTGGTTGTACTGCTGCGAGTCTTTGCGATCCCGTTCATTCTCCTGATCATGTGGTGGAATAAGAAACAGCAGCCTGACGGTCCGGAGGAGGGGTACTGTCTCCAGCGTACCCGGGGGCGACTTACCGGGCTGATTTGGACAGTCATCGTCCTCATTGGGGGCGGCCTGGCGATCTGGTTTTTTATGACTGCTCAGTCCATGCCGTACGAGGCGGAACGGCTAAAAGAAGAGCTGAGTTTCGGCTACTACCTGATTCCTGTGGCGGGGGTGGTCGCCATACTGGTGGGTCTCTTTCTGGCGTACCGGAGCCTGCGGGATGCTCTGGTTCCGGAGAAAAGCACCTTGGCCCAGTCCATCCGCGCTCAGCTCCCTTACCCGGATGAGGCACCCCCGGTGAAGGAGCTGTTCGCTATGGTGGATCAGGACTTAAAGCAAAACGGCCAGTGGTGCGGTAAGCTGGGTGTGGGCCGCGAGTGGGTGCTGGGAGATGAGGTTTCCTCCATCCCTCGCATCCGGGGTGTGTTCAGCAGGGCGGAGCAGCATACTCGCCACGCCGGAAAACGCACCCAGGTTACCTATATCTACGAAATCTGGATCGTGGATGACCGCCGGGAGCGGCAGGTCACCTCTTTGAGATCCAAACGGGAGTTAGAGGATGCCATGGACTGTTTGCGTCAGCGGGCTCCCGCCGCTGTGTTCGGGACCTATGACTCTAAAGAATACCAGGATCTGGTTTACGCCAAAGAGGAGGAGCAGCAGTACGCCCAGGAGCGCGCCTATCAGCAGAGGAAAGCCCGATTTGATGAGCAGAACCGCCAGGAGCAGGAGCGGCTGGCGCAGAACCAGGTGCTCACAATGCCCGACGGATCGGTGACCTCCCGCATCACCTGGGACACCATCCGTCAGCTGCTGCTCCGACCCAGTCGGACGGGGGAATCCAGTCCCTTCCAGCTGGTGCCCGGTATTCCTTTCCAAGGGCAGGGGCATACATTCAGTCGTCTGGCCTGTCTTCCCGGCAGTGGGCAGGAGCTGACGCGCATCTTAATGGAGGAAGATTCCGGCTCTCCCCAGGAGCCCGGACAATACGCCTGGACCCGGGATGTCTCCACCAGTGAGGCGGAGACGATCCTGCGGGGATGGCTGCGGGGGGAGATCCCTGCGCTGGACAACTGGACGCACATGGAGCGCGCTGGCCGTACCTGGCAGCAGGTTTCAGAGCGGAAATAGCATGCAGCAGAGAAGGGGGATAGTATGGGACAGTTTTTCAGTGACTCGGTGGAGCGGGCGCTCAAATATATCTACTATGATCTGCGTTCCCAACGTGGCGCAGAGGGATTCCACTTGCTGGAACAGGCCGTGGATGCCGGAGATGCAGACGCCTGCTGCCTGCTGGCCCGGTGTCTGTACGGCCCGGAGTACACCTGGCCTGGCCACCGGTTTCCGACGAACGAGAAAGCGGGGGACGAGCTGATGCGCCGCTCCGTGCTGGAGGGCAGCGCCATCGGAACGCTGCTGTCCCTGCGCTGCGGGGTGATGAACCGGCAGCTGGCCCAGGCCATGCCCCTGAGTTTTCAGGAGGCCTTTGACATTGTGCTGGACAAGGCGGAGCACGGGGAGCCCCTGTGTCAGATGATCATCGGTAACGCCTACTACTGGGGAGATTTCCCGGAAATTCAGGGCAAGGCCCGGGAGGATTTCGACAGCGATGATGCCGTCCAAAGCTATCTGCGGGAGAATTATGCCAAGTGTGAGGACTGGCTGTGGAGATCCCTGCGCAGCGGCATCTCCACCGGCGGCGTCAACCTGGCCAATTTCTACCGGGAGGGGAAAGCGGGGCTCATCTCTCCCCGGCCGGAGAAGGCCATTGAAGTGTACCGCTATGGGGCGGAGAAAGGGTATCCCAGTTACTTCTTCTACTATGCTAATGAACTTTATGACCAGGGGAAAAAGGGAGAGGCCTTTGAGTTCTACCGCCGTGCAGCGGAGACGGGGGAACCCCGGGCCTTCTTCTGGGCGGGCTACTCCTATGAGCTGGGAGATGGGGTTCCTAAGGATGCCGCCCGGGCATCCCAATATTACCAGCAGGCGCTGGAGGCGCCTATCCACGAAAAGGTAAACCCGTCCAACCGAATGGGCATGTGCTACTATGACGGGCGTGGCGTGGAGCGGGACTACGCCAAAGCCTTTCAGCTTTTGAAGTGGGCGGAGGACCACGGCGGTCCGGCCATGCTTTACTATCTGGGGGCCTGCTACGCCAACGGCCAGGGAACCCGGCAAGACTACGCTAAGGCATTTACCTATCTGGAACGGATTGATTGGAACTGCCACCCCGCGTTTTATCTTCTGGGGAAGATGTACTGCAACGGCCTGGGGGTTCCGATGGACATTGCCAAGGGTGTGGAATATCTTCAGAAGGCCGGCGATTATGTAGAAGTCAAAGAGGAATTAAGACACTATAAAAAGACCTTCTTTGGTAAGTGGGTCCGGCGGTAATGTGTGACATTGGATATATGACGATAAAAGAGGGCTTCTGCTATCGGCAGGAGCCCTCTTTACCAATTCAAATTGACTTATAATTTGCAGTAATCCTCGTCGGATACCGCTTCTAGCCACTGGTTGGAACAGTTTTCACCGGGAACCTCCAGAGCCAGATGGGAGAACCAGCTGTCCGGAGCGGCTCCATGCCAGTGCTTTACTCCAGTGGGGATGTTGACGACATCGCCGGGGTGCAGCTCCTGAGCTGCTTTGCCCCACTCTTGGTAGTAGCCTCGTCCGGCCACACAGATCAGGATCTGGCCGCCGCCCTGATCAGCCTGGTGGATGTGCCAGTTGTTGCGGCAGCCGGGCTCAAAGGTCACATTGTACACCCCCACCTGGCTGGTGGAGAGAGGGTGGAGATAGCTCTGCCCCACAAAATACTGGGCAAAACCGTCATTGGGTGCTCCAATGGGGAAGACCATTTCCTGTTGATGCTGTGCCTTGCCGTCTTCTCCGGTCTCCTCGCTCCAGACCTCCTTGGCCATGCGGAAGGCAGCCCAGGCCTTGGGCCATCCAGCGTAAAAGGCGGCATGGGTCAGGATCTCAGCAATCTCCTCTCGGGTGATGCCGTTTTGCTTGGCGGTGGACAAGTGGTACTGGAAGGAGCTGTCCACCAGTCCCTGGGACATGAGAGCCACTACAGTCACCAGAGAGCGGTCCCGCAGAGACAATTTATCCTCCCGGCTCCATACTTCTCCGAACAATACGTCGTCATTGAGCTGGGCAAATTTGGGGGCGAACTCGCCCAGAGCATCTCTGCCAGCTGTCTGCTTTACTGCCATATCAATACCTCCTATGCAAGAGAAAAGGTTACCTGAACGGTTCCGCTCCCCAGCTTTGCCTGCAAGTCGGTGGAATCGTTGATTTTAGCCAGACGGGTAAAATTCCAGGTATTTGTGCCGTAATAAATGGTGATTTGATTGCCCTGATAGAGGATCACATCTCCGGGCTGCGTGGTGATCCGGGTATCGTTCCGAGTCAGTGTCGTGCCCAATGAGCCAACCTTCTCAAAGCCTCCATAGTCGTCCATGGAAATGGTCACCGGGCCTTGGGCCAGCAAGTCCCGAAACGCTTCTGCGGAACTGTTATCGGCAAAGGTGGCCAGCAGTTCCTGGTCCCCTACGGTGATTTTTAACATGGATTCCTCCTGACTGGATGAGTTGTCCTGGGACTGGCTGCTCTCCTGCTCAGAGGTCACCGACTGAGACGGCGGCGGAGCGGAATCTGCCGGGGACGAACCATTCCCGCAGCCGGACAGCCCCAGAACAGCAAGGAGCAGATAGAGAATTCGTGTCATGGAATCTCTCCTCCCGCCAGTGCTTACTTCAAATTCTCCTGGAAAAACTGCTGGATCTTATCGAAGGGGATAATATTCTTTTGGTCGTAGAGGTCGGTGTGGACCGCGCCGGGGATGATGAGCAACTCCTTATTTCCGGCATAGGGGCTGTTCTTGACCATATCGGCGTAAGCGTCCCGGCTGAAATAGCAGGAGTGGGCCTTCTCCCCGTGGATCATCAGCACAGCGCTGCGGATCTCATTGCTGTAGCGCAGGATAGGCATGTTGAGGAAGGACAGGGAGGAAGTGGTATTCCATCCGTCGTTGGAATTGAGGGAGCGCTCGGTGTAGCCCCGCTCCGTCTTATAGTAGTCGTAGTAGTCCTTCACAAAGAAGGGGGCGTCCTCCGGCAGGGGGTCTACCACACCGCCCGCCCGGGCATAGGTCCCATTCCGATAGTCCTCGGTCCGCTGGGCGTTGAGGGTTTTCTTGGTTTCATACCGGGCGTCGGCACTGTCGGCGGAGTCAAAATACCCCTTGGCGTTCACCCGGGTCATGTCGTACATGGTGGAGGTGACGGTGGCCTTAATGCGGGTGTCCATGGCGGCGGCGTTGAGAGCCATGCCGCCCCAGCCGCAGATGCCCAGAATTCCTACCTTGTCCGGATCGACAAACTCCCGGGTGGAGAGAAAGTCCACGGCTGCGGAAAAGTCCTCGGTGTTGATATCGGGGGAAGCCACGTTCCGCACCTGGCCGCCGCTCTCTCCGATGAAGGAGGGGTCAAAGGCCAGAGCGGCAAAGCCACGGCTGGCCAGCTCCTCGGCATAGAGTCCGGCGCACTGTTCCTTTACCGCGCCGAAGGGACCTGCCACCGCTACCGCGGCCAGTTTTCCGGAGATAGCCATGGGCAGATACAGGTCGCCTACAAGCTCGATCCCATAGCGGTTATGAAAACGTACCTTCTCACGCTGGACGGTGTCCCGCAGAGGGAAGGAGTATCCCTGATATTTGGCGTTCATATTCTTGTTCCTCCTTATGCGTGCTTGCCCAGCTCGTAGGCCTTTTCCAGTGCGGGGTGATTTTGGATTTCGCCCACAGAGGTCACGCCGCCGGCAAAGACCGTCCCGGCCAGACGGGCCTTTTCAAAGCAGTCGATCCAGCCCTGCAGGCCGGTGACCGCACCGTCCACGGTATGTTCATCCTCCTCTGCCGCAGCAGCCAGCAGGTAGATGTCCCGGAACTGATAATCGGAAGGGAAGAGAGGATTGGCCCGGTCCAGCATGGTCTTCATCTGGCCGCACATCCCGTAGTAGTAGATCGGGGTGGCAAAGGCGATGACGTCGGCGGTGAGCATCTTTTGGGCGATCACCTCCGCATCGTCGTGGATGATGCAGTGCTGGGTGTTCTGACAGGACAGGCAGCCCTTGCAGAACCCGATGGTTTTATCATACAGGGTAACCTTCTCCACCTGGTTGCCGGCCTCCCGGGCGCCGCGGACAAATTCATCCGCCAGACAGTCTGAATTGCCGCCCTTCCGGGGGCTGGTAGAGATCACTAAAATATTCTTGCTCATTGCATTTCCTCCTCACTTAACGAGCGCATTACGCTGGCGGGTACGCCGCCCACGATGGTATTGTCCGGCACATCCCGGGTTACCACTGCTCCGGCGGCCACAATGGCTCCGTCGCCGATGGTCACACCGGGAAGAATGGTGGCATTGGAGCCGATCCAGACCCGTTTGCCGATGTGAATGGGGGCAGGGATCATAGTGGCGCGGTTCATGGGGGACTTGGCATGGTTGAGGGTAGCCAACACCACGTTGTGGCCGATGAGCGTGCCGTCTCCGATAAAAATGCCGCCCTGATCCTGGAATTTGCAGCCCATGTTGATAAAAACGTGTTTGCCGATGTGGATGTTCTTTCCGCAGTCGGTGTAAAAAGGCGGAAACAGAGCAAAGCTCTCATCCACCGGTCTGCCGATGAGCTGGGAAAAGAGGGCGCGCAATTCCTCCGGCTGGTGGTAGCTGCCATTGATCTCAGCGGTGATGCGAAGGGCCTCCTGGCTGACGCCGTGCATACACTGATGGACCTCGCTGCCTCCCTGTACCGGGGCTCCGCTGTTCAGGTGTGCTAAAAATTCATCTAATTCCATCGTTTACTCCTGATCTATCAAATTTCTGATGTCATTGTATCATCGGTCATACAAGATAACAAATACCTATATAGAATAACTAACTATGCTTGAAACCTATATTTGGCCTGTGTTATCATCAAGGTATCCGGAGGTGAATGGAATGGAATTGAGAGTGCTGCAATACTTTCTGGCGGTGGCCCGAGAGCAGAATATTTCGGCGGCGGCCCAGTCCCTGCACTTGACCCAGCCTACCCTGTCCCGACAGCTAAAAGAGCTGGAGGAGGAACTGGGCAAGCAGCTGATGATCCGGGGAAACCGGAAGATCGTTCTGACCCAGGATGGTATGCTGCTGCGCAAGCGGGCAGAGGAGATTCTGGAACTGGTGGACCGGACGGAAAAAGAGGTCATGTGTTCGGAGGAGACCGTTAGTGGGGATATCTACATCGGTACCGGCGAGACCGACGGGGTGCGGCAGATCGTGCGCAGCGCAAACCAGATCCAGGCGCATTATCCGGGCATCCACTTTCATATTGTCAGCGGCGACGCTGTGGATGTGTGTGAACGGCTGGACAAAGGGCTTTTGGATTTTGGCGTTCTCCTGGGGGACATTGATAAAATAAAATATCACTATATGGAACTGCCCATGAAGGATACCTGGGGAGTCCTCATGCGGCGGGACAGCCCTCTGGCAGCCCAGGACACCGTTTCCCCACAGGATCTTTGGGACAAGCCGCTGATCCTCTCCCGGCAGGTGGACAACAAAAGCGGGCTGTACCGCTGGCTGCGGAAGGAGCCTTCCGAGCTGCACACCGCAGCGACCTATAACCTGATCTACAACGCCTCTTTGATGGTGGACGAGGGGATGGGCTACGCCTTTACGCTGGACAAGTTGGTGAACACAACCGGCAGCAGCCTGTGTTTTCGGCCGCTTGAGCCGGAATTGAAGCTGGGCATGTATTTGGTGTGGAAAAAGTCCTGGATCTTTTCCCGGGCGGCTGAGCTGTTTTTGGAGGAGCTGAGAAAGCAGCTGGAACCCGCACAAGGCCAATAGTTTGGACGGGATCAGAGCAAGACAAGAAACTCATGTCGCTAACACCCGGAACATAAAAGAAAATGTGATTATGGAACAAATAGTTTAAAGAGATACAAACTTGATTTAGTTAATCCTACAAAGTTTAACCGGCGTTTATTTTTGCTCGGGGCAGATAAAAATGAATGTCGGTTGCTACGGGAAATAAAACGGCGCGCAAAAAAAATAATGATATGATAGGGCCAGAATAAATACAAATCGATGTGGAAAGGGGTATAAACATGAATAAGTTAAAGCGCGCCGCCCGTATCGAGGAGATCACCAGAGACCTTGCCAGCCAATTCAGCGTATTGGAGACTCCCAACGAGGTCGCCATGGCCGAAAAGGTCTACCGTATTTTTTCTCAAATGCCCTATTTCCAGGCCCATCCGGAAAATCTGAGCTATGTTCCGGTCAAAGATGATCCCTGGAACCGGAAAAGCGTGATGGCCATTGTGCGCGGCGAGAAAAAGCCCAGCCCCCGCACCGTGGTTATGATCGGACATATTGATACCGTGGGCGTCTCTGACTACGGTCCGCTGGCCGCCTACGCCAACCAGCCCGACGTTTTGATGGAAAAATTCCGGGATATCGAGCTGCCTGAGGAGGTACGCCGGGATCTGGAGTCGGGAGATTATCTGTTTGGGCGCGGCGTCTTTGATATGAAATCCGGCGACGCTATCATCATTGCCCTTCTGGAAGAGATCAGCCAGTCTGTTGAGGAGTTTGAAGGCAACCTCATCTACGGTGCGGTCTGTGACGAGGAAGGCAACTCTGGCGGTATGCTGAACCTGGTTCCCAAGCTGGCCAAGATGCAGGAAGAGGAACACCTGGAATATCTGGCTCTGCTGGACACCGATTACATGACCTCGGAATTCCCCGGGGATGAAAATAAGTACGTATACGTAGGTACCGTGGGCAAGCTGATGCCGACCTTCTATGTGGTAGGCAAGGAAACCCACGTAGGTGAGTCCTTCAAGGGACTGGACCCCAACCAGATCACGGCCCAGATCATCTCCCGGGTCAACCTGAATCCGGAATTCTGTGATGTGGCCGAGGGCGAGGTCACACTGCCTCCCATTACCCTGCGTCAGCGGGATATGAAGCCGGAGTATTCCTGCCAGATCGCAAAGTCGGCGGTGCTGTTCTTCAACTATGCCACCCACTGCAGTACGCCCGACCAGGTGCTGGAACGCATGGTGGGCGTGGCCCAGGAGTGTTTCCAGCAGGTGATCGATACCCTCAACCAGCACTACCGGACCTTCTGTAACATGTCCCGGCGTCCCTATGTGCGTCTGCCCTGGAAGGCGCGGGTCATGACCTATCAGGAGCTGTACACCGCAGTCAAGGCGGAACTGGGCAGTGCGCTGGATGAGATGGTCCGCGAGAAGTCGGAGGCCCTGCTGGCCCGGCAGGATATCGATACCCGGGTGCGGGCCAACATGCTGGTGGAGTACGTCCATGGGCTTTGGAGCGATAAGGATCCCATCGTGATCGTCTACCTCACGCCGCCTTATTACCCCCACGTCTATGTGGAGGGCAAGAGTGAGAAGGATAAGGCCCTGCTGGCTGCGGTGGATAAGGCAGTTACTTCTACCCAGACTGATTATAAGCTGGTCTATAAGAAGTTCTTCCCCTACATCTCCGACCTCAGCTACGGAGCGGCGCCCAAGGACCCGGAGATTATCCGGGCGCTCAAGCGTAATACACCGGGCTTCGGTATCTTCTACGATCTGCCTCTGAAGGAGATGCAGGCTTTGGACCTTCCCGTTTTGGATATTGGTCCCTTCGGAAAGGATGCACATAAGTTTACTGAGCGCATTGAAAAGCATTATACCTTTGAGGTAGCTCCTGAACTGGTCTATAAAACGGTTATGAACCTGCTCCATGACGATCCTCAGTAACTGGAAGCTTGAAACGCGGCGCAGCAATCCCTGCTGCGCCGCATTTTATATTTTGCACAAGATTATTGTGATTGCTATTTAATTTTTATTCATATATAATAAGCCCAAGCGAAAGGGGGAGACATTGTATGCTCCAAACTCCTGCACATTCTGGAAAAATGACGCTCAGCGCAGGCTCTGCCCATGGCCGTTCGCTGCTTTTGTATAATGGGAATTTTTTTCGCTTTGGAGGAAAAAAGCATTACACGTGGGTCTGGATCAAAAATGGCATGATTCAGGACGCGGGGTACCGCAGTTGGGAACCAACCTATATCCGGGATGCGGAGGAGGCCATTGATCTGAAGGGAAACCTGGTGCTCCCGGGTTTCTCCGACAGCCATGTCCATTTTGTACCCAGCGCCGTGGACCGCATGAAAGTGAATCTCAACGGCTCCCGGAATTTTGAAGAAATCGGGCAGCGGCTGAAGGACTGGGTGGAGCGGCATCCTCAGGAGAGTACGGTGCATGCCTGCTGCCTGGAGGTATCGGACCTGGAGGAAAAGCGACCTCCCACCCGCAATGTCATTGACCACTATCTGCGGGACTATTCGGTTTTGATTGAAAGCCGGGACTTTCATTATACCGTGCTCAACACCCGGGCGCTGCACAGTTCCCGCGTCCCCTTTACCATGGAGGGGGTGGAACTGGACGAACGTCAGCGGCCCACAGGAATTTTCCGTGGGAAAGCGAACGCCTTTCTGCGCCGGAAGACGGCAGACAGCTATTCCTGGGAGGATAAAGAGCGGGCAGTCTATGAGCTGTCTGGACGGCTGCTGAAAAAGGGAGTTACCTCCATCCACGCCATGGAGGGCGGCTACGGTTTCCCGGAGTCGGACGCGGAATTTCTGGCCTCCTGCGGGCCAAAGCTGCCGCTGGATATTGCCATCTACTTTGGAACGACCTCGCCGGAAAAAGTCAAAAGGCTGGGGTTATCCCGGATCGGCGACCTGTTTCTGGACGGTTCCTTTGCCTCGGGAAATGCAGCCCTGCTCAGCAATTATGAGGACCATCCCGGGAACGGAACCTTGAACTATTCCCAGGAGGAATTGAATTCCTTCCTCTTGCGCTGTTACCTGGCTGATTTGGATACTTCTCTGCATGCGGTAGGAAACCGGGCTATGGAACAGGCGCTGATCGCCCATGAGTATGCCCGGCAGAAGACAGGAAATGTCTACCTCCGCCACCGGATCGAGCATGCGGAGCTTACCACAGAGCTTCAGCGTAAACGGGCCGCCGCCCTGGGCCTCACGTTTTCCATGCAGCCGGCCTTCGAGTATTACTACGGCGGCAGCCACAGCATGTATGCCGAACGTCTGGGAGAGCGCTGGAGACAAACCAATCCCTTCCGGGAAATCCGCAACGCGGGCATCCGGATCTGCGGCGGCTCGGACAGCGGTCTGACTCCCGTCAATCCTCTGGTGGGCATCTATGCCGCAGTCAATCCTCCGGTGGATGAGAACCGCCTGACCATTGAAGAGGCGCTGTCCATGTTTACCCGTGACGCAGCCTGGGCGGTACGGGAGGAGGACTACAAGGGGGAGATTGAGATTGGGAAAATCGCAGATCTGACGGTCACCGACCGGAACATTTTCCTGACCAACCCCAAAAACATTATTACCGCGGAAATCATCATGACCATCAAGTCTGGCTCTGTTCTCTATCACAATCTTTAAGGAGGCAGCCATGGATCAAGGATTGTTCATTCAGATGTTTGGCTCTGCAGAATTCTTTGTTTCAGGCAAGCCAGTGACCACCCGACTGAGCGCAAAATCCCTGGCTATCTTGGTATTTTTAATCTGCCACGAGCAGCGCCGGGTCACCCGGGAAAAACTGGCCTCCATGTTTTGGGCGGAGAGCTATGATACCGCAACCTATAATCTGCGCTATAACCTGTGGAACATCAAAAAGGTAATTCCGCCGGATGAAAACGGAGCAGAATTCCTGATCACGTCAAAAGATTTCTGTGGAATCAACCCTGCCTACCGGTATACCTCTGACCTGACACGGCTTGAGCAGCTGCTTGAAATCCATGACGAAGATGCGCCTGCGGACATTCTTCTGGAAATCAATGAAATTCTCAGCCGGGAATTTTTAGAGGACTTTTATATCCGGGACAGCGACGAGTTCAACGACTGGCTGCTGTTTGAGCGCACCCGCTATCAGAAGCTGTCCCAGCAGAATCTGGAGCAGCTCTACGACAGCTATATCAAAAACCAGGATATCGACCGGGCGGAAGAGGCGCTGCGCGCCCTGCTGCGGATCAACCCTTACGAGGAAAAGTATTACTGCCGGATCATGAAGCTGTGTCTTCAAAAGGGCGAGCGGCATGCGGCACTGCGCTGGTATCAATCCTGTGAGGACCTGTTGCGGAAGGATTTGAATCTGGCACCCTCCAAGACCCTGCGTGAGCTATATCTGGAGATCACCTCCCAGGAGCAGGAGCTGTCCCCGCGGGGGGAGACGCTGGAGGAACTGACGCTGGAACTGTCGGGAAATGAGGATACCGCAGTGATTTCCGGCCTGCTGCTCAGCGAGTTTATCGAATTGCTGACCTGCGCCTGTGAACGTACCGTGGTCAATCAGATCCCAAAGGTATTTCTGGAAGATCTGTCCAGCATACAATCGGCCCTGATTCCTACCTATGGGTTGGAGGGCGACTGCCGCCAGGTCTCTCAGGCCAGACTGCTGAACTCACTGCGGGGGTTGATCACCCAGCTGTCCAAGACTTACTGCATCACGGTTTACCTCAAGCAGGAGGCGATGGCAGATCCCTTTTCACGTCATGCCCTGCACTATCTCCAACGTACATGTCCCGATGTTTTCCGGTTATATCCCCAATAAACCCGTGGTGTTTATTTGAGGTTTAACTTAAATTTCCACAAAAACAAAAAAATAAAAAAACAAACGTTTGTGCCCTTTCAATAAAATACAGAGAAAACCACTTCAGCGGTATAATGCAGAAAAACGAAGGAGGGGTTTTTTGTGGATCAAATCGTGAAAGCAATCGTAGACTTTACCAACTGGCTTTGGGGTCCCCCGCTCATGATTATCCTGGCCGGCGGCGGCCTGTTCCTCACCATTCGTCTTGGGTTTTTCCAGTTCCGGCATCTGTTCTACATGTGGGGACAGACGTTCGGACAGATGATGAAAAAGCCTGAAGATCCCAACGCGATTTCTCCCTTCCAGGCCGCAACGGCGGCCATCGCATCCACCATCGGCGCGGCAAACATCGTAGGTGTTCCGGTAGCCATTGCATTTGGCGGCCCGGGTGCCGTGTTCTGGATGTGGATCATTGCCCTGTTGGGCTGTGCCTCCAAGTTCTCTGAGATCGTTCTGGGCATCAAGTACCGGGAAAAGGATGCCAGCGGCGAGTATGTAGGCGGACCGACCTACTACCTGGCCAAAGGTTTTAAGAACAAGGCCCTGGGTAAGTTCCTGGCCGGCTGGTTCGCCTTCTTCCTGATGATCGAGATCATCCCGTCCATCTCTACTCAGACCGTTTCCGCTGCGCAGAATGCAGCCACCCTGGGTATTCCTGATATCGCTACCGGCATCGCCATGGCCCTGATCGTTCTGGTCATCGTGGTTGGCGGCACCAAGCGTCTGGTTCAGGTTACCGAGCGCCTGGTTCCCGTTATGGCTCTGATCTATGTTATCGGTGCCCTGGTGGTTATCGGCGTCAACATCGATAAGCTCCCCGGCGTTTTTGTCCTGATTTTTGAAAGCGCCTTTGCTCCTATGGCTCCTGTGGGCGGCTTTGCCGGTTCCACTCTGGCTCTGGCCCTTCGCTGGGGCGCCGCCCGCGGTACTTACTCCAACGAGGCCGGTATGGGTACCGCTCCCATCGCCCATGCCACTGCTCAGACTGACCACCCTGTCCGTCAGGGCTTCTGGGGTATTTTTGAGATCACTCTGGACACTCTGATCGTCTGCACCGTTACCGCTCTGGTGGTGCTGGTCACCGGCGCTTGGCAGGCCGTTCCCGCCAGCGAGGCTGCCGCTATGCCTTCTATGGCCTTCCAGACCGTGTTCGGCAAGGTGGGCGACTATGTGGTTACCATCTCCATCCTGCTCTTCGTGCTGTCCACCGTCATCGTGCTGGTGTTCTACGGTGAGCGTCAGGCCCGCTTCCTCTTTGGTTACAAGTTCTCTCGTATTTGGAAGTTTATCTACATCGCTGCCATCCTCTTCGGCGTGTTCGGCGGCCTGGAGTTCCTGTATCAGTTCCTGGACTTCTTCCTGGCTCTGGTCATCCTGCCCAACATGATTGCGCTGATTGCATTGAGCGGCGAGGTGAGGGACCTGAAGAACGAGTTCTTCACCGGCGAGCAGTATTACCTGCGGGATAAGGCGAGAAAGCACGCGAAGAAGTAATCCCAAACGTGCCAACCTTTTTTCCTCATATGCGCCCGGGGCTGAAAGCTTCTGCTTTTGGCCCCGGGCGTATCATATGCTGTGAGAGAAAGGGATTGTGTATCTGCCATATGACAAAGGAGGTACTGCGACTTTTTTGGGGGAATTGACAAGAACGGCCGTTGGTAGTATACTGTGGTAAATTGAATCAGGATCTTCAGGGCGGGGTGCAATTCCCCACCGGTGGTATAGCCCACGAGCCGAAAGGCATGACCCGGTGTGATTCCGGGGCCGACAGTATAGTCTGGATGGAAGAAGATCGTGTACTGCGGGGAGTCATATACCTGCGCGCATGAAGTTGCTCTGGAATGGTATCATTCCGGAGTTTTCTTTTTTTGCGGCAGGTTTTGATCCGTTTTCCTGTACCATGATGCCTTGAACGATTCCGTTCAAGGCATTTTCTTTTTCAGGAGGCACAGGATGAACGATACCGACTATATGAACCTGGCCCTGGAGTTGGCCCGGCGAGGAATGGGCTGGACCTCACCCAATCCCATGGTGGGAGCTGTTCTGGTGAAGGACGGAGAGATCATCGGACAAGGGTGGCACACCCGGTACGGAGAACTCCACGCGGAGCGGGAGGCGCTGAAAAACTGTACCGGTTTGCCCGCCGGAGCAACGCTCTATGTCACATTGGAGCCCTGCTGCCATCAGGGCCGCCAACCGCCATGCACCCAGGCCATTCTGGACGCGGGCATTACCCGCGTGGTGGTGGGTTCCAATGACCCAAACCCTCTGGTGGCGGGCAAAGGACTTGAACTTCTGCGGGAGCACGGCATCCAGGTGGAGACCGGGGTGTGCAAGGAGGCCTGCGATGCCCTCAACCAGGTATTTTTCCACTTCATCACCACCCGCCGCCCCTATGTGGTTCTGAAATACGCCATGACCATGGACGGAAAGATCGCCACCCGCACCGGGGCGTCAAAATGGGTCACCGGGGAAAGGGCCCGAAAGCGGGTCCATGAGGATCGGCACCGCTACCGGGCCATTCTGGCCGGCGTGGGGACCGTGTTGGCCGATGACCCGCTGCTCACCTGCCGCATGGAGGGAGGACGGGACCCCATCCGGGTCATCTGCGATACTCATTTACGTACGCCGTTGACGAGCCAGACCGTCCGCACTGCAAAGGCGGTGCCCACCATCCTGGCCACAGCCTGCCCTGATGAAGCACGCCGGGCCCTCTATGAGGCCGCTGGATGCCAGGTGTGGGTGTTGCCCGAGCGGGGGGGACATGTGGATCTCGCCGCCCTCATGGATCAGTTGGGATCGGAAAACATCGACAGCCTCCTGCTGGAGGGGGGAGGCACCCTGAACTGGTCCGCCCTGGAGCAGGGGCTGGTTCAGAAGGTGCAGGCCTACATCGCACCCAAACTCTTTGGCGGCGGTGCGGCCAAGTCCCCGGTGGAAGGGCTGGGGGTGGAGACCCCCGACCAGGCGGTGCGGCTCATCAACACCACCATCACCCCCCTGGGAGACGACTTTTTACTGGAGAGCGAGGTAGAACACCATGTTTACCGGGATCGTTGAGGAATTGGGGAGCATCCGCTCCGTACGCCGGGGGAAGCACTCGTCGGTGCTGTCCATTGCGGCGAAGGATATCCTGTCTGACCTGAAGGTTGGGGACAGTGTGGCGGTCAATGGGGTTTGTCTCACAGCTACCACCGTGGACAGCGGCGGCTTTACCGCCGACGTGATGCACGAGACCCTGAATCGTTCTTCCCTGGGCAGTCTGACGGTGGGCAGCCACGTGAATTTGGAGCGGGCCATGGCAGCAAACGGCCGCTTCGGCGGACACATCGTCTCCGGCCATATTGACGGTACCGGTACCATCACCGCCCTGCGCAAGGACGACAACGCAGTGTGGTACACCATCTCCGCTTCCCAGGAGCTGCTTCGCTACATCGTGGAGAAGGGTTCCATCGCCATCGACGGCATCAGTCTGACGGTGGCGGAAGTGGGGGAGAGTTGGTTTTCCATCTCCGCCATCCCCCACACAGTGGCTGTCACCACCTTGGGTGAGAAGCGGCCTGGCGACACGGTGAATTTGGAAAACGACGTGATCGGAAAGTACGTGGAGAAGCTGCTGCGGCCACAGCCCCAAGAGACGGCCAAGAGCTCCCTCACGTTGGAATTTTTAGCACAGCATGGATTTTAAGCACATACAAGGAGGATTTTAACCATGGAACATCCCTATTGCACCGTGGAGGAAGCCCTGGAAGAACTGCGGGCAGGCCATCTCATCATCACCATCGATGATCCTGACCGGGAGAACGAGGGGGACCTTATCTGCGCGGCTCAGTTTGCCACCACGGAGAATGTGAATTTTATGGCCGTCCATGCCAAGGGGCTCATCTGCACCCCCATGAGCGAGGAAGTGGCTGCCCGTCTGGGGCTGGAGCAGATGGTAAAGGTAAATACCGACAACCACTGCACCGCATTCACTGTCTCCATCGACCACGTGGACACCACCACCGGCATCTCCGCCCAGGAGCGGGGCTACACCTGCCGCAAATGTGTGGACCCGGCTACCCGGCCTGAGGACCTGCGCCGGCCCGGCCACGTGTTCCCCTTGGTGGCCCGGCGGGGCGGCGTGCTCACCCGCAACGGCCACACCGAGGCTACGGTGGACCTGTGCCGTCTGGCAGGGCTGACCCCCTGCGGCCTGTGCTGCGAGATCATGCGGGACGACGGTACCATGATGCGCACTACTGAGCTTCTGGAGAAGGCCCAGGAGTGGGGACTGAAGGTCATCACCATCAAGGCGCTCCAGGACTACTGCCGCCTCCACGACAAGCACGTGGTGCGGGAGGCATGTGCCAAGCTGCCCACCCGCTTTGGAGAGTTCCAGATTTACGGCTATGTCAACGACCTCACCGGGGAGCACCATGTGGCCCTGGTGAAGGGAGAGATCGGCGACGGCAAGGACATCCTGTGCCGGGTCCACTCCGAGTGCCTCACCGGGGATGTGTTTGGCTCCTGACGGTGCGACTGCGGCCAGCAGCTGGCTGCTGCCATGCGGCAGATCGAGGCGGAAGGCCGGGGCGTGCTGCTCTATATGCGCCAGGAAGGCCGGGGTATCGGCCTCATCAACAAGCTCAAGGCCTATGAGCTCCAGGAGCAGGGCTTTGACACGGTGGATGCCAATGTGAAGCTGGGCTTTGCCCCCGACCTGCGGGAGTACTGGACCGGCGCGCAGATTCTGCGGGATCTGGGGGTGCGGACCATGCGCCTGCTCACCAACAACCCGGACAAGGTCTATCAGCTCTCTGACTTCGGCCTGGAGATTGCCCAGCGGGTGCCCATTCAGGTGGAGGCCAACAAGGACGACATCTTCTATCTGCGCACCAAGCAGCGCCGTATGGGCCATCTGGTGAACTATTAATCAAACTCAATTTACATAAAACAGGAGGAATTTACTATGAAAATCTTTGAAGGCAATCTGGTATCTCAGGATATCAAGGTGGGCATCGTGTGTGCCCGGTTCAACGAGTTCATCGTCTCCAAGCTGCTCAGCGGCTGTGAGGACGGCCTGCTGCGCCACGGCGTGAAGCCTGACGACATCAGCGTGGCCTGGGTGCCCGGTGCCTTTGAGATCCCTCTTATTACCTCCAAGATGGCCAAGAGCGGCAAGTACGATGCGGTCATCGCTCTGGGGGCTGTCATTCGGGGCAGCACCAGCCACTATGACTACGTGTGCAATGAGGTGTCCAAGGGTATCGCCGCTGTGGCCCTGGAGAGCGACATCCCCGTGATGTTCGGAGTGCTCACCACCGATACCATCGAGCAGGCCATCGAGCGCGCCGGTACCAAGGCGGGCAACAAGGGTTCTGAGTGTGCTCAGGGCGCCATTGAGATGGTCAACCTGATCCGTGCCTTGGAAGCCTGAGCATGGTAAACTTGCTCTTTGACTACGACGGTACCCTCCACGACAGCCTGGCCATCTATGCTCCCGCCGTCCTGGCAGCCTATGACGATCTGGCCTCCCGGGGACTGGCTTTGGGTGATCCCCCAGACCGGGAGACCATCCAAAGGTGGATCGGCATGACTCCCTCAGAGATGTGGGAGCAGTTCCAGCCCCAGCTCTCTTCTCAGGAGAAGCAGGCAGGGGGCGCGTACATTGGCCGGCGGATGCAGGAGCTGGTGGAGGAGGGGAAAGCCCAACTCTATCCCGGCGTGCCCCAGGTCTTGGACGGGCTGAAGAAGCTGGGGGTAGGGATGCTGTTGCTGAGCAACTGTCCCGTCTCCTATCTCCGTGCTCACACGGCTTGCTTTGGGTTGAAGCGCTGGTTTGACGGGCTCTATTGCGGCGAGCAATTTCAATATCTGCCCAAGTACGAGATCCTGCCTATTCTAAAAAAGCGCTGGCCGGGAGAATTTCTGGTTATTGGCGACCGGAATCAGGATATGGAGATGGCACGGAAAAACCAAGTATCCGCTGTGGGCTGTACTTATGGCTATGGAAGTCCGGAGGAACTCTCCGGGGCGGACTGGCTTGCAGGGACTCCGGAAGAAGTGCCGTACTTTGTGCGGGAATTTCTCGGTACGAACCAGGTTTTAGAGCATATATAAGAAAACCCCGGGCGGATGGCTTATAGACCATCTGCCCGGGGTTTTATGTAGATTCTGAAGAATTATTTCAGCTTTGCTCCATCCTGGAACGCATTGCCCACTTTTTCACCCAGTTTGCGGTAAGCACTGTGAATGGGGTCAAAGGTAATGGGCTGGAGCTTATCCGGATCGATTTTTCCGTCATCCCCCAGCACCGATTCGTCGGCGCTGACATTGACAATCTCACCTACCAGACGGCAGCTCTCCGGATCGTAGCTGATCAAACGGCACTCCACGGCCATGGGCAGCTCATCGATGACAGGGGCGTCCACAAATTCCGATTTGGTGGTGTGCCAGCCTGCCTTCTCCAGCTTGTTGGCCACGTTGTTGCCCGACTCGATGCCCACGTAGTCACAGGCCACCATCTGCTCCACCGTGGCCATGCTGACGGTAAAGGCTTTCCGGGACAGAATGTTGGCGGTAGTCTTGTGACCGGCACTGATGCACATAGACAGCTCTTTATCGTCGCTGATCCCGCCCCAGGCCGCGTTCATGGCATCGGGCGTACCGTCTTCCCCGTAGGTGGCGAGAATAAAAACCGGCTGGGGATAGGTCCAAGGCTTGGCTCCAAAATTCTTGCGCATAAGAAATACCTCCTATTGTATGGATGTTTGCATCAGACGGCAGCGCTTTGGGCCGTGAGGGCAAAAGAGGGGACGATCATACCTGTTCCCTTGCAGAAAATATTATAGCACATCGGCGCGGAAAGGTCATAGAAAATCAAAATAGGTACAGCGGCGGGACCAGAGGGGTACGATTGCGCCGCCTGCGATTTCCGGATATAATGGTGATAATCCATATCGGTTTGGAGGAGCACAGCCATGAAACTGATCCATCTCTCCGACCTGCATCTGGGCAAGCGGGTCAACGAATTTTCCATGCTGGAGGACCAGCAGTATATTCTGACTGAAATTTTGCAGATCATTGACCGGGAGAAGCCGGATGGCGTGATGATTGCCGGGGATGTCTACGATAAGTCCGTGCCCTCTGCCGAGGCGGTAGCGCTGCTGGACGATTTTCTGGTATGCCTGGCCAAGCGGGACCTCCAGGTCTTTCTCATCAGCGGAAACCACGACTCCCCGGAGCGCATGGCTTTTGGCGGCCGGCTTATGGCGCAAAGTGGTGTACATCTGGCCCCCGTCTATGATGGAAAAGTGCGCCCGATTACGTTAACGGATGAGTACGGCCCGGTAAACCTCTATTTGCTGCCCTTTCTGAAACCGGCCCATGTCCGCCGGTGTTTTCCGGAGCGGGAAATTTTGACCTATACGGACGCACTGGCCGCAGCCATTGAGGCCATGGGAGTGGATCCCGCGCAGCGAAATGTGCTGGTGACCCATCAGTTTGTCACCGGCGCAGCCCGGTGCGACTCAGAGGAAATCTCGGTGGGTGGTACGGACAACGTGGATGTATCTGTCTTTGAACCCTTCGACTATGTAGCCCTGGGCCATATCCATGGTCCCCAGCAGGTGGGACGGGAGACCGTACGTTACTGCGGTACGCCTTTGAAATACTCCTTCTCTGAGGCCAAACACCAGAAGTCGGTGACGGTGGTGGAGTTGGGGGAGAAGGGGGCTGTGTCGGTGCGCACCGTGCCTCTCACCCCTATGCGGGATCTGGCAGAACTGCGGGGTACTTATGAGGAACTGACTTTCCGGGGCTTTTATGATGGCACAAGCTATCCCCGGGACTACGTCCATATCACCCTTACAGATGAGGAGGACATTCCCGATGCGGTGAGTAAGCTGCGGATCATCTATCCCAACCTGATGAAGCTGGACTATGACAACAAGCGCACCCGGGCAGGGATCATCCTAGAGGGGGCGGAGGATCAGCAGCGCTCCCCGTTGGAGCTGCTGGAGGAATTTTATGAAAAGCAGAACGGGCAGCCCATGGGGGAGGAACAGCGCGCCTTTGCCAAGAGCCTGATGGAGCGGATCTGGGAGGAGGATGAGGCATGAGACCACTAAAATTGACTGTATCGGCCTTTGGCCCCTATGCCGGAAAAGTGGTCATGGACCTGGAGAAGTTGGGAAAGCAGGGGCTTTACCTGATTACTGGGGATACCGGCGCGGGAAAGACTACGATTTTTGATGCCATTACCTACGCTCTCTACGGAGAACCCAGCGGTGAGAACCGGGATCCATCCATGTTCCGCTCCAAATACGCCCAGCCGGACACCCCTACCCAGGTGGAACTGGTTTTCTCCTACGGAGGCAAGACCTACACTGTGCGCCGCAATCCGGAGTATGAACGTCCGGCCAAGCGGGGCGGCGGGACCACCACGCAGAAGGCCGAGGCAGAGCTGATCCTTCCCGATGGTCGTGTGGTTGTCAAACCCCGGGAGGTCAACCGGGAGATCGTGGATATCATTGGCCTGGACCGAGGCCAGTTTGCCCAGATCGCCATGATCGCACAGGGAGATTTTTTGAAGCTGCTGCTGGCAGATACCAAAAGCCGTCAGGAAATTTTCCGGGAGATCTTCAAGACCCGGTACTATATGGTGTTTCAGGAGCGGATGAAGAACGAGGCGGGACAGCTTCAGCGGGACTGCGAGGCAGCCCGGGCCAGTGTACAGCAGTACATTGGGGGAGTGGTCTGTCACGAGGATGACCTGTGTAAGCCTACCCTTCAAAAGGCCCAGGCGGGTCAGCTGCCGTTTCCGGAGACTGTGGAGCTCATCCGTCAGCTGATTGCCCAGGACAGTGAGGCCCAGGAGGAGCAGCAGAAGGTACTGGACCGCCTGGAGGAAGAACTGAAAGAGACCTCGGCCCTGTTGGGTAAGGCAGAGGAGGCTCAAAAGACTCAGAAGAAGCTAGAAGCGGCCTGCAAAGCCCGGGAAGAGCTGCTGCCCCAGGTGGAGGCGGCCCGGAAGGCACTGGAAGAGGAAGTACAAAAGGCACCTCGTCAGGAGGAATTGAGCAAGGAGTTGGCTGCACAGGAGGCGGAACTGCCCCGGTATCAGGAGCTGTCAGAAAAAGAGGCTGCCCGCGCGGCTCTCACCGGGCAGATCGCGGCGCTGGAGCAGAAGCGGGACGGGCAGACACAAATGCAGCAGGCCAAAGCCCAGAATTTGGAACGCTGGAAGCAGGAACTTGCCGAGTTGGCCGGAGTGGAGACAGAGCAGGAGCGCCTGCTGCGAGAGAAGGAACAGGCAGAAAACCGCAAGGCGGCCTTGGAATCTCTGCAGGTTCAGGTAAAAGCCTGGCAAGCCTGTTTGGGACAGCTGACCGAGAGCCAGACCCGGCGGGAGGTCCTCTCCCAGCGGCAAAAGGATCTGGCTGCCCAAGTTCTCCAGGCAAAGAACACGCTGCAGGCCAGCCGGGAGACCTGGCAAGCGGCCCAGAGCTTGCCGGAGGAGAAACAAAAGCTTCTGCGCAGTCAGGAGCGGGCGCAGGAGAAAGCGAAGGTCCTGGATGAACTGGCAGGTATGCTGGATGGCTGCGGTAAGGCGCAGCAGGCGCTCCAGAGGGCTCAGACGGCATATCAACAGGCCAGAGAGCAGGCGGAGCAGCTGGAGGAGGACTACCGCCGAAAGAACCGAGCGTTTCTGGACGAGCAGGCGGGGGTGCTGGCGCAGTCCCTGGAGGATGGCAGTCCCTGCCCCGTGTGCGGCTCCCTTCATCATCCAAATCCGGCTCAACTGTCCGGCGGCGCTCCCACCGAGGCAGAACTGGAACAGGTGAAAGGAAAACTGGAGGCTGCCCGGCAGCAGGCCCAGACAAAGAGCCTGGCTGCGGGGACGGAGCGGGCCGCCCTGGAGGAGCGGCAGCGCCAGCTTCTGACGCAGATGTCGGTGTATATTCCGGACCCTGACCTGGAACGTGCCGGGCAGCAGATCGACGCTGGCCGGGAGGAGGCCGGGAGAGAGCTGTCTCAACTGCATCAGGCGCTGATGGAGTTGGAGGTGCAGCTTGCCCGCCGGGAGGAGCTCGGACAGGAGATCCAGCGGCAGGAGCTGGCCTTGACTGACCTGGAAAAGCAGCAGGAGCAGCTGCAGCAGGACCTTACCCAGGCGGAGGTGGCCCGGAGTGCCTTAGACGGCCAGCGGGAGCAGATGGAGAACACCCTTGGCCGGGAGCTGGCCGTCCACCTGGGAGGCTGCGCACTGGAGAAAGCTCCCGCTGTGATCACAGAGGATCTGGAGCAGGAGAAAACGACGCTGACACAACTGGAGGAGCGGACCCAGATACTCCAGAAAAAATTACAGCAAAAGCAGGAGTTGGACCGGAGAATTCCCCAGGAGGAGCAGGCCTTAAGAGAGCTGGAGCAGTCTGCTGCCGCTCTGCGGGAGGAATTGGCGGGGGCTGAAAGCCGGAACGAGGAGATGACGGAGCAGATTGAGGCCCTGCGCGCCCAGCTTCATCATCCGGATCTGCAGGCGGCCAGAGGACGTATTGCCGCACTGGAAGAGGAGATCCAGAGACTGGCCGCAGCACGGAAAGCGGCCGAGGAGACTGCGAACAGCCGTCAGGCGGAACTGACCAGGGCGGACGCTGCCATCCAGGAGCTGAAACAAATGCTGGAGAGCGGCCAGAAGGTGGATGTCCAGGCTCAGCAGCAGCGCAGCGAAGAGCTGACCCGGCAGCGCAGCGAAGCATCCCAGGCCCAAAAGACCATCCATGCCCGTCTCGTGACCAACAAGACGGCCCTGGAAAATATGCAGGAAAAGGCGGCGGACCTGGAGAAGCTGGAAAAGCGGTATACCTGGGTGCGGGCCTTGTCCAACACGGTCAACGGCAATCTCGCCGGCAAGGAGAAGGTCGCCCTGGAGACCTATATCCAGATGACCTTCTTTGACCGTATTTTGCAGCGGGCCAATGTCCGCCTGCTGGTCATGTCGGGGGGACAGTATGAGCTGAAGCGCCGCCGGGAGGCGGAGAATAACCGCAGCCAGAGCGGCCTGGAGCTGGACGTGATAGACCACTACAACGGCTCCCAGCGCAGTGTCAAATCCCTGTCGGGCGGAGAGTCCTTTAAGGCCTCACTGTCCCTGGCGCTGGGGCTCTCGGATGAGATCCAATCTGCCGCTGGAGGAATCCGGCTGGATACCATGTTTGTGGATGAGGGCTTTGGTTCTCTGGATGAGGAGTCGCTGCAGCAGGCCATCCGGGCGCTCTCCGGACTGACCGAGGGAAACCGTCTGGTGGGGATCATCTCCCATGTGGCGGAGCTGAAAGAAAAGATCGAAAAGCAGATCGTAGTTACCAAAGATAAGTCCGGCGGAAGCCGGGTGGAGATTTTGGCGTGAGCCGTGCTGCGCCCATTTGTCCCCTGTGTCCATGCGGATACAGGGGACTTTTTTGCGCTGTGGGGTAGGGAAGCAAGGAAAAAGCAAGATTTCCAGGCGAGCCAAAGAGCGGCTTCTATGGTATGATAGGGAAAACCCGTGGAGGTGAGAGATGTGAAAGGGGAGCGCACCATTCATCGGCGTGTTCTGGAGTACGCATATATGGATACTGACGCGCTGTATCGGGATTTTCATATTCCGGAGCAGGGCTATGATGAGGAGCAGGCGGAGGAGAGTCGGCAGCGGTATGGCAGCAATGTGTTGTCAGGCCGGGCGTCGGATACGGTGCTCTACCGCTTGCGCCGGGCGTTTATCAATCCCTTTGCAGTAATCCTGTTTGTGCTGGCCAGTATTTCTTTTGTGACCGACGTTCTTCTGGCCTCCAATTTCAGCAGGGATATGACCACCGTCATCATCATTTTATCCATGCTGCTCATCAGCGGCGGCGTGCGGTTTATTCAGGAGATGCGGGCCAAGCGTGTGGCAGACCGTCTGACTGAGATGATCGCGTCGGAGGTGTTGGCGTACCGGGACGGCCAGTGGGTGGGACTGTCCTCCACCGAGCTGGTGGTGGGTGATACGGTCCGCCTGCTTGCCGGGGACCGTGTTCCGGCGGATATTCGCCTGACGGCGGCCAAGGATCTGTTCGTCTCTCAATCGGTGATCACCGGCGAGAGTGCCATATGGGAGAAACAGGCCCGAGTCCTTCCCAAGGGGCAGGCGCGCTCCTATGGCGAGTATGAAAATATCGTCTTTATGGGTTCCTCCGTCATTGGAGGTACGGGGGAGGGCATCGTGCTGGCGGTGGGAAAGGACACTGTCTACGGTGGCTTCTCGGATGCCGAGGCCCACTTGAAAAACGGCTTTGACCAGGGGGCTAACTCCATCGCCTGGGTGCTCATCCGCTTTATGGCCATTTTGACCCCCATCGTGTTTGCCGCCTGCGGGCTTACAAAGGGCGACTGGTTTTCAGCCTTCTTGTTTGCCCTGTCTGTCGCGGTAGGACTTACCCCGGAGATGCTCCCCATGGTCATCAATGCGTGCCTGGCCAAGGGCAGCGCGGCGATGGGAAAAAAGCAGACAGTGGTCAAAAACATCAATGCCATGCAGGGCTTTGGCAGCATGGATATCCTGTGCGTGGACAAGACCGGCACTCTGACCGGGGACGAGATTCTGCTGGAATATTACATGGATATCCTGGGGAACGAGAGCGAGAAGGTGCTGGACTTTGCCTATCTCAACAGCCTTTACCACACCGGCGTGAGAAACCATCTGGATTCTGCAATTTTGAAGTGCCGGGAGATGCCGGGGCGCAGCGAGTATTTTCAGCGGTGGGCGGAGGAGCATCCAAAGCTGGATGAGCTGCCCTTTGATTACGAGCGGAAGTTTGCCAGTGTTCTGGTGAAGGGAGAAGAGAAGAATCTGCTTGTCGTCAAGGGCAGTGTGGACGAGGTATGCCGCCGGTGCAGCTTTGTGGAATACAGGGGAGAGCGGCAGCCCATGCAGGCCGACGGACTTGCCAGCGTCCACGCCATCGTGGATGAGATGCTGGAGGATGGCATGAAGGTGCTGGCCGTAGCCTATAAACCGCTGGACGCAGCGCAGCTGGAGGGAGAAGACGAGAGGGACTTTGTCCTGTTGGGCTATCTGGCCTTTTTCGATGCGCCCAAGCAGACTGCCGCCGCTGCCATCGGCAAACTGCAGGGACTTCATGTGGGCGTCCGGGTACTCACCGGAGACCAGAGAAGCGTAGCTGTGTCCATCTGCCGCAGGCTGGGCATCGATACGGTGCACACTCTGACAGGCGAGGAACTGGAGCGGCTCACCGAGGACGAACTGCCCGTCAAGATCGAGCATACCACCGTATTTGCAGAGCTGTCGCCCAAGCAGAAGGTGCGGGTCCTTCAGACGCTGCAGGCCAATGGGCATACAGTAGGATTTCTGGGGGACGGCATGAACGACCTGCCCGCAATGGTGGAGTCGGATGTGGGTATCTCCGTAGACACCGCGGCGGAGGCAGTCAAAGAGGGAGCCGACGTTATCCTGCTGAAAAAAGACCTCAATGTGCTGGAGGAGGGAATTCAGGAGGGCCGGAAAGCCTTTGCCAATGTGTCCAAATACATCAACATCACGGCCTCGTCCAATTTCGGCAATATCCTTTCCATCGTGATTGCCAGCGTATGTTTGCCCTTTTTCCCCATGACTTCGGTGCAGCTGCTTTTGCTGAATCTGCTTTATGACATGCTGTGCCTGGTTCTTCCGTGGGACCATGTAGACGAGGAGATCTGTGCCCAGCCGCTGGAGTGGTCTGGGCGGACACTGGGCCGTTTCATGCGCTTCTTTGGCCCCATCAGCTCGGTATTTGATATCGCCACCTTTGGGTATTTGTTTTTTGTCCTGTGTCCCTCTGTGTGTGGCGGGAGCTTTGAAGCCTTAGCCGGCAGCGGGGAGCAGCTGCGCTTTATTACCCTGTTTCAGACCGGATGGTTTCTGGAGTCCATGTGGACCCAGGTGCTGATCCTGCACCTGCTCCGAACCCAGAGAGTGCCGCTGCTTCAGAGCAAGCCCTCCCGTCCGGTGATGGCGGTCACGCTGCTGGGGATCCTGCTCTTTACCGTTCTGACCTTTACTCCAGTGGGACAGCTCATCGGCCTGACTGCACTGCCGCTGTCCTATTTCGGATTCCTGGTTGGGATCGTTTTGCTCTACCTGCTGGTGGTCACATGGGCCAAGAGCTGGTATCGAAAAAAATATCACGGCCTGCGCTGAGAAGGGAGGAGTCTGGTATGAAAAAGAAAATTGGTTTTATTGCTCTGGATTCCTCCCTGGCGGGATGGCTCTATGAGAAGCTGCGTACCTCCGCGCCGGATACTCCGGCAGCAAAGGACCTGACAGAGGGATTGGGAGAGCTGATGGCAGGCAGCGCGGACTCCCTTATGCTGGAGCTGGGAGAGACGGATACGATGATGCCCTCCGGCGACAGCATAAGCTGCGGTGCGTTGTCCATCGACCTGCGGCTGCGCAGAGTGATCCGGGACGGACAGGAGATCGCGCTGACCCCAAAGGAGTTTGACATTCTTTACTTTTTGGCCCGTAACCGCGGGGAGGTATTTACCAAAGAGCAGATCTATCAGGCGGTGTGGGAGCGGGATTACCTGCTGGATGACAGCAACATCATGGCCTTCATCCGAAAACTCCGCAAGAAGATCGAACCCAATCCCGATGCGCCGGAATACATTCTGACCATCTGGGGCATCGGCTACAAATTCAATGATAAATTCTGATCCTGTATCCTGACGAAATCGCAAGGAAATCGCAAGGCTTTGGCCATGTGATTTTCCTTGCGATTTTTGTATCCTGTTTATGGTCGGCGGGGAAAACGCTTTGGAGTGTATCCCTTCCGAGAGAATGATGTGAAAAGCGAGGTGAGCGGCATGGACTCTGACGGCAGTCCCAGAAGGCGCAGTGCAGCACATAGGAGGCGGGAGTTTTATGCCTCTCATACCGCACTGCTTGCCTCTATGAAAAAGCAAGGAGGTAAGACCGATGAACAAGAAAGAAAAGCGCATTGCCCTTCGCCAGAACGTTGAGAAGGCAGTGGTCCGTGACGAGCAGAACCGCCGCATCCAGGATGCGGCCACCAACTCCACACAGAATGTTTTGCGTCAGATGCACGCCGCTCTGCGGGGTCTGGACGCGGAGACCGTGTTGGAACACCGCAATCAATACGGCAGCAACAAAGTGACCCGGGAAAAAAAGAAATCCCTGGCCAAGCGGCTGGCCGGCGCCTTTATCAATCCCTTTACAGCGATTTTGTTCTGCCTGGCTCTGGTATCCATCATGACGGACATGGTATTTCCCTATCTGTCTTTGTTTGGAAGCGTGCCGGAGGATTTTGACTGCCTGACGGTGGTGATTATCCTGACCATGGTCATCCTTTCCGGTACACTGCGCTTTGTCCAGGAGTCCCGGAGCGGCAATGCGGCAGAAAAGCTGTTGGCCATGATCACCACTACCTGTACCGTCACCCGGAAGGGACAGGAGAAAGTGGAGATCCCCATGGACGATCTGGTGGTGGGGGACATTGTCCACCTGTCCGCGGGGGATATGATCCCTGCCGATGTTCGCATTCTGGAGGCAAAGGACCTGTTTGTCAGCCAGGCCAGTCTCACCGGAGAGAGTGAGCCGGTGGAAAAGACGCCCCACGTCAACGACCGGAAGGAGAGCATAACCGACTACACCAACATTGCCTTTATGGGCAGCAATGTGGTCTCCGGCAGCGCAACGGCGGTGGCAGTGTGCGTGGGCGACCACACGCTGTTTGGCTCCATGGCCTGCGCGGTAGCAGGGGAGGCGGTGGAGACCAGCTTTACCAAGGGTGTCAATGCGGTTTCCTGGGTGCTCATCCGCTTCATGCTGGTCATGGTCCCGCTGGTGTTTTTCATCAACGGCATCACCAAGGGAAACTGGCTGGAGGCATTCCTGTTCGGAATCTCTATTGCCGTAGGCCTGACCCCGGAGATGCTCCCCATGATCGTGACCACCTGCCTTGCCAAGGGCGCGGTGTCCATGAGCAAAAAGCAGACCATCGTCAAGAACCTCAATTCCATTCAGAATTTCGGTGCCATCGACATTCTCTGTACCGATAAGACCGGCACCCTGACCCAGGATAAGGTAGTGTTGGAGTACCACCTCAATGTGAACGGAGAGGACGACACCCGGGTGCTGCGCCACGCCTATCTCAACAGCTATTTTCAGACTGGTTATAAGAATCTGATGGACCTAGCCATCATCCACAAGACGGAGGAGGCGGAGGCGGAAGATCCCCGCCTGCTGGACCTTTCAGAGCACTATGTAAAGGTAGATGAAATTCCCTTTGACTTCACTCGCCGCCGCCTGACCACGGTGGTGCAGGATCAGGCCGGAAAGACTCAGATGGTGACCAAAGGGGCGGTGGAGGAGATGCTCTCCATCTGCGCCTTTGCAGAGTGTGACGGCAGCGTGCAGCCGCTGACCGACGAGGTGCGCGGCCGGATCCTTCAGACTGTGGAAGGTCTCAACGAGAAGGGCTTCCGTGTTTTGGCCATTGCCCAGAAGAGCAACCCTTCCCCGGTGGGAGCTTTCGGGGTGAAGGATGAACAGGACATGGTGCTGATGGGATACCTGGCCTTCCTCGACCCGCCCAAGGAGTCCACCGCCGACGCCATTAGAGCCTTGAAAGACCACGGCGTGACGACCAAGATCCTCACCGGGGACAACGAGAAGGTGACCCGAACCATCTGCAAGCAGGTGGAACTGAAGGTGCGCAACATGCTGCTGGGATCCGATCTGGAACATATGAGTGACGCTGAGCTGGCAAAAGCGGCAGAAACCACCGACGTCTTTGCCAAGCTGACCCCGGACCAGAAGGTGCGGGTGGTCTCAGTCCTCCGGGAGAGCGGACACACGGTGGGATTCATGGGCGACGGCATCAACGATGCCGCGGCGATGAAGGCGGCGGATATCGGTATTTCGGTGGATACTGCCGTGGATGTGGCTAAGGAGTCGGCAGATATTATCCTGCTGGAGAAGGACCTGATGGTTTTGGAGCAGGGGATCATCGAGGGGCGCAAGACCTATGCTAATATGATCAAGTATATCAAGATGACCGCCTCCTCCAACTTCGGCAACATGTTCTCGGTGCTGGCGGCCTCGGCGCTGCTGCCTTTCCTGCCCATGATGAGCGTACATCTGATTTTCCTCAATCTGATCTACGACCTGTCCTGCACGGCCATTCCCTGGGACAATGTAGACGAGGAATTTATTGCAAAGCCCCGGAAGTGGGATGCCTCCAGCGTGGGCAGCTTTATGCTGTGGATCGGTCCCACCAGCTCCATCTTTGACTTTGCCACGTATATCTTCATGTACTTTGTGTTCTGCCCGATGTTTGTATCCGGCGGTGTGCTGTATAACGATCTGGCCAATCACTTCAGTGGGGCCCAGCTGGTACAGATGCAGATGGCATATATGGGACTGTTCCAGGCGGGATGGTTCGTGGAATCCATGTGGAGCCAGACGCTGGTCATTCACATGATTCGGACCCCCAAACTGCCCTTTATCCAGAGCCGAGCCTCCGCGCCGCTGACTCTTTTAACCTTGACTGGAATCACGGTGCTGACCATCATTCCCTTTACTCCTCTTGGTGCTATGTTGGGATTTGTGGCTCTGCCTGCAGCCTACTTTGCCTATTTGATCCCCTGCATCCTGCTCTATATGGTTCTGGCCACCAGCCTGAAAAAGGCCTACGTGCGGCATTACGGCGAACTGCTTTAAGAATGGAGGAATGACTGATGAACTGGACGAAAATTTGGCTGGACCTGTTTGGAATCACCACTCTGTGGGGACTGGACATGGGCTTTTGGGTAGCTATGGCGGCTGTTTTGCTGATTGTGGTGCTGATGAATGTGGTGTTCTGGGGCATGAAACCTCAGCAGCCGGAATCGGGCAAAGAACAGTAACCGGAATATAAAAACAGCACTGCCGGCATGATGCGCGGCAGTGCTGTTTTTCATTTTTCCTGCGGTTACTCCGCTTCCGGATCAGGCAGAAGCCGGACACCTGCCAGCTGATGGAAGAGTGCAGCAAATACCAGACCAAATGTCACGCCCAGGAACGTGTCTACAATACGCAGAATGACTGCGCCCTGCAGTCCGTAGATCCCGGTCCCCAGCATCAGTGCGCCAAAGCAGTTCATTGCTGTTTTATACCGGTAATCGGTGCAGAAACCCAGACACAGCCCTCCCAACGGACCCATCAGCGAATGGAGGGCTTCCGGCGTTACTAAATGGAGAACATAAAACGCGAAGCAGCCTGCGACGGCTCCTACAATCCGCTGCCGGAAGCGGACAACCCCATTGCCGGAGTAGGGATATTCCGACAGCAGCGACGCGCAGGCAAATCCCATCCACATAAACCGCTCCACGCCGAATACCCGCCCGGCAGTCAGAACCAGACTCACGCCAAGGGCCATGCGCAGCTGCCACAGGTGAACCGGTGTGGACAAATCAAATTTACGCATGACGTGGTGGAAACGGGTGGTTTTATGATGATGTCGGTGCTTGGCAAACAGGATCGCTCCGCAGATCAGGTAGCCCACCAGTGCCATGAGAGCGCGGCGGACCAGGGCCTCTCCCAGCACGGGATTGCCGGTCAAATAGACATAGGCAAAGCTATATAAGCCGCCGTTTCCCATTTCGGGCCGCTGAGTGGTCATGTAGAGCATGGCAAAAAAGGCTGTAAAGTGCAGCGGGACCAGGAAAAGCGGCGGAAGCACCATGGCGGCGCTGGGAACCAGTACCAGGATGACCAGCACCGCGGCCAAAGTAACAAGAGAGTCGCCGATACAGTATTCGAAATTGACAAAACGGATCCCCAGCATCATGCAGAATAAAGCCACAGCCAGAGGCGTGTTGTCCGAGCCAAACACACCAGACAGCAGGCTGATAAAGACGATGGCAAAGGCTACGATCAGTACCGAGCGCACCGTCATGGCGATCCAGTAATAGTTTTTCTCCTTTCTTGTGTCACAAGCAGCGATCTTCCGCTTCAGCACAGCAGGATCCATTTGCAGTGCATCATAGAACTTCGTGGTCACGGGGTCTATCCTGTCCTTTCTCAATGTGTGCGGCAAGTTTGTCCGCGTAATACATAAATGCTTCAAAATCTTCGCTGGAGCTGCGCCACAGATCGTAAAATGGCTGCAAAATACTTTCGTATCCCCCTTTTAATTCGGCAAGGCCTGTTTCCGTAATAAAGAGCCGATAGCTGCGCTCGTCTGTTTCCTGGCGCTGTTTCCGGATACACTCTTTTTCGTAGAGGGATTTCAGACAGCGGCTCACCGCCTCTTTTTTCATACCGCTGCTTTGGCTGAGCAGAACAGGGGTATTTTGCTCCGGCTGTAAATACAGGTGGGCCAAGAGTTCACACTCGCTGGCGGTCAGCAAAGACTTCCGCAAAGGGAGCAAGGAACGCATGACCTTTTGAAGCTGCTGCTGGAAGTGCATCATATCGGTCCATTCCACAAGTAATGTCTCCTTCTTGGTATATAGTTAACGGCGTTAAGTATATCGGAGAGACTTGCTTCTGTCAAGTGTTTTGAGAAAGGCAGGCGGCCACCCTGGGAGCGTATAACGGATTATGGATGGTCGGTTATAGGGAATGCGACTCCTTGATATTCTCGGACAAGTCGGGAAGCGTACCGGATCGGCCAGATACAGCAAGATCTGGAAGCTCTCATCCTCGGTAAATCCCATGGAGGACAATTCTGCCTTTTCTAATCTGGACAGCGTTACCGGAGTCTGGCTGGGCCTCCGGCAGCTTTTGCCGGGATAACCAAGCGGGAAATAAAAAACCACTCGCAGAGCGAGTGGTTGAAAGATAGTTGGATCCCTCGAAAAGAGAGAGAAACGCAGTGTGAGATGGAAAATCCGAAACGTTATCGGCACTCCTGTTTCATGGCGAAATACCCGATAAGTACTGTCCAAACATAGGCGCAGGTTTTGGGAATCATCAGCATCCCGATCATGGGGATGGCATCCGCCCACAGAACGACAGGGATGTAGAAGCCAAAGCTCAATACAATAGTCAGCCACATCCACCGAAACGCCCGGTCTTCATGATCTCTGGCACTGCAATAAAACAGCACGATCACCAGCAGACCAAGCAGAGCGAAGGGAATGTTGCGGTAGATACTCCAAGAGAGGGGGGCGTCGGCACTGAGCCACTGATTTTGAGGCATCATGCACAGAAGGATCCGCAGACCGGCCAGAACATATACTGCGACGGTCAGGCCGCCCTGCCCCTTGACACGGTACCGCTGCCGCCATACATAATAGTAGAGCAGCACATAGAAGATCGTCATGGTGACCGAGGTGATCCATTTTCCCAGTCCCAGAGGAACGGTGTAATTTTCAAGGCCTGTGGTGCACAGAGCAACCGCACGGGGGATCAGATGGAAGGCGTCGCCTGCGCCCAGCACCACCGCCATGAAGCCGAACAAACGGAACTGACGGTTTCCCTTGCTGCCCCGGATCATCAGGATACCGATGGTAATGACCGAGACCAGGTAGACCGCATCAAACAGAGTTTCCATAATTGCCTGCATCGCTTATACTCCTTTTTCTTCCATGTTTTGATTTGCAGCAAAGGCCGCTTTGCCAAAGTTTCGGCCAAACAGCAATCCGGCCAGCAGCAGGGCAGCTCCTAGGCCGGTGTAAAACACGGCAATAAACCGCTCCGGCGCAAGTCCACTTACCCGCAGGCCAATTCCACCGGTCATCATTACCGCCATAATGGCAAAGGCCTTTTTATCAAAGAATTTTAGAAAAAAGTGCCGCTCCTCCAAATAAGAGATAATTCGGCTGGTGTGCTTTCTCACCAATTTTCCAAAGATAAACCGCTGAAACACGGCAAAAACCAGCACAGAAAGCAGGAAATTCAGTACCGAGAGGTAGGCTGGGTAGGCCGTCAGGCCGATGCGTAGGATATTGAATCCCGCCGCGCTCCACACCAGACAGGCCAGAAGCAACAGGGTATTTCGCTTTACTTTCATGGGTTCCCTCCTTTTTGAATGAACGATGTTCAGTTTCCAAGATATAAAATTCCCACTGGCCGGTGGGAATTTTAATAGAGAGTCCTGCGGACAATCTCCAGTACAGCGGTTGGATCATAATCCTGCCGCAGTAAAGCTGACAGCATTAGGGAAAACAGAAGATCTGCAAATTTTTCCGCCGTAAATTGTTCTGTGAAGGCATCTGGCCGCACTTTGGTGTCCTGCTGTAAAACGGAGTGCAATCCCTCCAAAATGTGCTGCCAGGTCTGCTGCATCTTCCGTCTCCCGTCCGATTTGTCTTCCCCCATAAAGCCCAGGGAGTGGAGGGTAAAGAATCCGGGATATTGTTTGCAGCCATATTCCATTCGTTCGTACAGCCAGGTAATGCAGGCCTGGGTGTCCTGAAACACAGCTCCATCCTCCGGGCGGTGGAAGATCTCACACCAGACGCTTTCCACGGTGGCGCCAACCAGGGCAGACTTGGAGTCAAAGTAGTTGTAAATGGAACCAACCGATACTCCGCAGGCCGCCGCCACTGAACGAATATTGACGGCCGACCAGCCCTCTCGCTGGATCAGTTCCCGGCTGGTTTTTAAGATATCCTCTTTTGATGTGACAACGGTATTCATCCAATCACCTCAATATGAACAATGTTCATTATAGGGATTTATCCTTTGTTGTCAAGTGTGATTTGTATCGTAACTTTTGCTGGGACTGGATTGCCGATAAACAAAAGGGTGATTGTCTATGACTATGAGACCGCTTTGATTGTCAGATGGGGATGCCCATGGTATGATAAGAATATCAAATAAAGTGCCTGTCAAGAACCTTTGCCGGGTGGCTGAGGTTTGGAAAGGAGAAGTATATGCCCCGTACTGATGTAACACAGATGCCTTTTGCAAAACTATACCCGCTGCTGGTAAACAAGGCCGGAAAAAAGGGCCGTAGCAGGGAAGAGGTGGATCAGGTGACTGCTTGGCTCACCGGATACACCGCGGAGGAGATTGCCCATCTGGAGCAGTCTGATACCAGCTACGGCGACTTCTTTCGGAAGGCTCCTGCCATGAATCCAAACCGGACTAAAATTACAGGTAAGATATGTGGGATCCGGGTAGAAGAGATCGAAGACCCGCTGATGCGGGAGATTCGGTATCTGGATAAACTGGTGGATGAGCTGGCCAAAGGAAAATCCATGGAACAGATTTTGAGAACATAAATGAAATCCCCCTATTCTGTGCTGCTACAAGCATAAAATAGGGGAATTGTTTACTTTACATTTGTCCCTTCCATACCCGGGCCAAAATATCTTTGAGCACGAGCAGAGCGTCGGTGTTGTTATAGCCGTAGTCCACCCGCAGCTGGGTGAGCATCTCGCGCAGGGCCGGAGCATAGTCGTTGATACGCACCGTTTTATGGTAGGTGGCCAGCACCGGGTACTTCTTGCTCCATACTTTGTTCCAGTCGATCCGAGCCTGGGCCTCGTCACTGACGCTGTCAATCATTTGCTGGGCCTGCTGCTCGTCAAAATCGTACTCAATAAGCTCATCCAGGGTCATGTGGTAGAGCATGGCCAGTCCCTTGGACTGCCGGATGTCGGGCAGAGTCTCGTTGGTCTCCCATTTGGAGATGGTCTGGCGGCTGACTCCCAGCTTTTCCGCCACGTTTTCCTGGGATAATCCGCTTTTTTTCCGGGCGTGATATAAGCTGCTCCCTAAACTCATAACAGTTCCCTCCTGATATTACGTGTTCTGCACTTCAGTATACCGTCCGAACAGTAAAAAATCTACCAAGCGAAACAGGCACTTTCGCCCGGTTTCCTGACATTTCCCTTGCGGCTGTGCTATACTGGAGAAAACGGAGATGGGAGGGATCTGTGTGACAAAGGAAGAGTACCAAGCGGCTGCCCGCTACTGGGAGGAAAAGGACGCGGAAAGCGTCAAACTGGAGCCCGGGAAGCTGCGTTCCATGGTGGAAGAGTATATCCAGTCCAGCAACACCTGCGCTCTGGCCACCGGGACAGGGGACTATGTGCGCTGTACCCCCATTGAGTACAGCTGGCACGACGGCTGCTTCTGGATGTTCAGTGAGGGGGGCAAGAAATTCATTGGCCTTGAACAGAATCCCCATGTGTGTCTGGCCATCTATGACCGGTACGAGGGTTTTGGCTCACTCCATGGGATGCAAGTTATGGGTTTGGCAGAGTTAGTGGAGCCGTTTAGTGAGGCTTACAACGACCACGCCGCACGCAAAAAGATTTCTTTGGAGTTTCTGCGTAAACTGCCGTCTCCCATGCACTTAATTTGTGTTCGGCCTACTCGCATCGACTGCCTGTTCTCTGACTTTAAAAAGCTGGGATGCGCTCCGCGGCAGACGTTGTTGCTGGAGGAGACATTGTGACGACAGGAGTGTGCATAAAAATTCAGACAGAGCCGATAGGAGGCAGAGCATGGTATATTCCGAAGAGGAACTGCTGGAGGCCAAACGGCAGATCGATTCCACCCTGCATAAGTTGTCAGAGACCGTCAAAACACTGGAGGGAAAAGAAAGCCCTGCCCGCTATAAGTCTCAGATCACCTTGGCTAAGCGGCGCATCCAAGCCTTTACCCTTGCAGTGGATCTGATCCAGAGAGAACTGGAGCAGAGGACAACATGATAACAAAAAGCCCGGAGCATCTGAAGTTGCAGAAGCTCCGGGTTTTCCTGTTCTTAGAATGGTCCCAGCTTACCGCTCTGGATGCGGCGCTTCAGGTCGAGCACCTTCTTCTCGATTTGGGTCATGACAGCGAGAAATTCTTTATCTTCCTTGCCGCTGGGATCATCCAGGCCCCAATCCTCCCGATGGGAACAGGGGAACGTGGGACACTGGACATTGCAGCCCATGGTAACGACGATATCTACCGGCGGAAGGTCGGAGAGCGGTTTATTGTACTGGGTCTGTTCCATATTGATGCCGTGTACCTGTTTCATCAGGCGTACCGCGTCGGGATTGATTCGGGCGCCGGGTTCAGTGCCGGCAGAAAAGCTATCAAACACATCGCCGGCCAGTTTTTTGCCCAGTGCCTGGGCCATCTGGCTGCGGCAGGAGTTGTGAACGCAGAGAAAAGCCACCTTGGGCTTTTTGTGGTTAGCAACAGAGAAGGGGCAGCGCTTGCCGATGCACTGGTTGTTTTGACTGCTGTAAGAGCAGACGGGGAGAGTCCGTTCCATCTCCACCCCAAGATGCTCCCGGGTAAAGTCAATAGCGGCCAGGATGGACAAAAAGGAATCCCGTTTACAGCACCGGGGGCCGCCCGCCTTGCCGATGCTTTCCAGCGCCCGAGCGGTCATCTGGTTGCTCAGCCCCCAAGGTTCCTGGGCCAGTGGTGTGGACTGCGTGGCAATGGCCAAAAACTGTCCCGCACTGATCCCAGCCCCGCAGGCGCCCCAAAAGCCGCAGGCTCCGCCGGGAACTTCTTTGCCCCGGCTGTACATCTCGCGAAGGGCGGCTTCCAAATCCAAGCTGCCTCCGGCATTTTTATAGGCGGTGAGCAGAGCGGCTCCCACCATGACATGGTGTTCCGGGCCGTGCATATGGCAGAAGGGGAGATCCATCATCCGTCGGACAATGGCCACAGGGTCTTTGGAGGTCTCAGAGAGACACAGGCCAAAGATGCTGTCCATGCCCTGGGTATGGCAGTCATTGCACACATAGTGTCCTTTTACGCAGCGCGTTTTGCTGGGTTCTTTTTTATGGCAGATAGCGCACTCCATGATCTCATCCTGGATCAGATATTCCAGGGGCGCCCGACAAATCAAACATTCTTCCCGGTTCAAACCTCTGTTTCCTCCCATTTTTGCAGCGTAGCATGTTGTTCCGGTGTATGAAACCAGTGTTCTCCACCTTCCAACACAGTGAGCTTAGCATTGTGTTGATGAGTATACTCTTCCACAGTATGACGGGGAGTCATATTGTCCCCACTTCCGTAGAGAATGCAGATAGGGCAGTCCCAATGGTGGACTGGATGCTCCCGTACCCAGCATAGATACGTCCAGGATAGGGTTTGGCCAAAAGAGGTGGCGATTTCACCCTGCTCCTTTAGTTGTTCCTCCGACACTCCGGCCCAGCCCATCATAGTCAAAATCAAGCGTTCCATGTCCACAATAGGGGAGACAAGTAGAGCGCGACGGGGTGTGTCCAAGGCCAGCATAGCAAAATAAGCTCCGATGCTGTTGGCACGGAGAGAGACCGTTTTCCAGTGCTGCTTTGACCAATGCAGCGCAGCTTGAATGTCTGGTACTGCTGTCCATGGGGTAAATACCTCATCTCGATTCTGACGTTCTCCATGACCAGGCAGATCAATGGACAGTACCTGGTACCCCTTGGGACAGGCTATCAGAGCAAAGGCTGCAGCTTCTTCTTTATGTCCCATTTGTCCGTGGAGAAATAGATATCCTCGCTGCGCAGGTTCCCCATATAAAATCGCGGGAATCATACTAATTTGAATGTGTTGGGTTTTCATTGTTTTGCCTTTCATTGGGTTAGTATCAACGCCATCCGCTCCAGACCCAGTCCAAGCCCCTCATAGCCTACACATCGGCTAGGGCGGGTGTTGACGGCATGATCCAGCAGAGGCTGAGCTTGGTTGGAAGTGTCCAAACATAGATCCAGCGCCAGCACATCTTCCCAAGCCCGGTTTAGGAAGGCTACCTCACGGCGGCCGTGGGTACGGGTGATCTCAATCGTGCCTGCCTGACGCAGGTAGTCCGCGGCCTGTTCGTTGGAAAACCCGGCGGCAGTGAGACTGTCGAGCAGTCCCTCCCGGAACAGTCCTGGGATATCCGCCCACTGGAAAGGCGATACATCATAGCGGACAAAGGTATACCGGCTGTGGCAGTGGACAGCCAGAAGGGACTTGTGCCCCCGCAGGTCAATGACATGAAGATCCCAGCAAAAACGCCGGTCCGACTCAGTGCCATACTCCGGCGTTTTAACCTTCAGAAATCGCTGGAGAGGAAAAGTAAGACCCAGTTCCATTACTTCACCTCGTGGGGGATGGTGATCTTTGTTACCTGAATGTGCCCGTCTGCAATCTCCGCCATCATCATGGTGATCTCCTGATGAAACCGCCTGGGACCGCAGGAGCCGGGATTGAGCCATAAAATACCGTCTTTCGCCTCCTGAAGATACTTGTGGGAGTGGCCGAACACCACGGCATCCACACCGGAAAGGTCCGCTGGCACTTCTTTTTTGTTGTGAACCATATAAAAGGTCACGCCATCCAGGGTAACTGTGAGATCGTGGGGGATAGCTTCTGCCCACTCTTTGTCGTTATTGCCCCGAACGATGTAGAGGGGAGCGTGCTGCCGCAGCTCGTCCACGATGCCGGGTTTATTGATGTCGCCGCCGTGGAGAATGGCGTCGACGTCTTTCAGATATTTCAGTACCTCGGGCCGAAGCAGGCCGTGGGTGTCGGAGAGAATGGCAAGTTTCATGGGGATATCTCCTGTCATGGGTTAATTTTGCGAATCTGTTCCAGATCACCGCTGCATAAGGTTTCCAGATTGCGGAAGATTTTCTCCGGCTCCCAGTCCCACCACCGGAGTTCCAGCAAGTAGGCCGTCAGTTCCTGGTTGAAGCGGGGACGGATCACACGGCAGGGATTTCCTGCCGCGATGGTGTAAGGCGGAATATTGCTGGATACCACGGAGTTGGCCCCGATAATCGCACCGTCGCCAATGTGGACACCGGGCAGGACGGTGACATTTTGCCCCATCCACACATCGTTGCCCACGACAGTATCGCCCTTAAAGGGCAGCTCGTCCAATGTGGGTGTGCATTTCTCCCAGCCATGGGCAAAGATATTGAAGGGGTAGGTGGTAACCGAGGCCATGCGGTGGTTTGCGCCATTCATGACAAACTCAACGCCCTTGCCGATGGCGCAGAACTTCCCAATGATCAGCTTGTCCCCGATAAACTCATAGTGGTGAGTCACATGGGACTCAAAGTCCTCGCCCCCGGTGGCCGCATCGTCATAGTAGGTATAATCGCCCACCTGAATGTTGGGACGGGTAATGACATTCTTAATGTAGCAGACGCTGGGAATGTTCTCGTTTGGGTGGACAGCGTTGGGGTTGGGTCCAAACATTGTGAAGCCTCCTTATCCCTGTGGGTTCTGTGCTTGGATTTTCCGGTAAAACTTGCGGGCGTTTTCCAGGTCCTGCGTATCCGGATGTCCCTTGGCAATGCCGCCAATCAGCTTGAAGGGACCGAAGGTATCGTAGCCCTTGCAGGAAAACTCGCCCAGCACCGGGCAGTTTTTCTCTCTGGCGATCTTAGCCACGGATTTCGCACCGCTGCCCTTGGCTCCACCGTAGGTATAGACGAAAAACACCGGCTTACCCTGGGGCAGATACTGCCGGGCAAACTCCACGACGGCCTTTTGAAAGTCAAAGCCGTAGATGCCGGAGGCAAAGCCGATGCAGTTATACTCTTCCAGCCGGACTGTCTGTCGGGTTGTCACATCAATGAGGTCGAGATTTCCTTCACCAGCCATGGCCTCCAGAACCTTTCGGGTATTCCCATGGTGGTGGGAGTAGTAACAGACAGCCGTTTTCATCAGTTTCCCTCCAAGGTCCAGCCAAAGTCGTTATGGTAGATCATCTGGCGGGTCATGCCGCCGTCAATGCAGATGTTCTCTCCGGTAATAAAGCCCGCTTTGTCCGAGCAGAGATAGAGAACCATGTTAGCAATATCCAACGGATTGCCTACCCGGCCGGCGGGCTGCTGGATCGCGTCCGGACCTTCATAGACCGTATAGTCCGTGTCGATCCAACCAGGGGAGACAGAGTTCACCCGCACCTTTCCGCTGAGACTCACCGCCAGCGCGTGGGTCAGGGCGGAAATGCCGCCCTTGGCGGCTGTGTAGCTCTCGGTCTGGGGCTGGCTCATCCGGTCCCGGGAGGAGGAAATATTTACAATAGCCCCGCCGGGAGCAAAGTGGGGAGTAAACAGCTTGGCAAGGTAAAAGGGAGCGGTAACCCCTACCCGCAGCGCGTAGTTGAATTCCTCATAGGTACACGCATCGATGCCCTTCATCAGGGGCAGAGCGTTGTTGATGAGATAGTCCACATGGCCGTGGTCGGCAATGACCTTGCGGGCGAAGTCCTCCAAGACGGCCTGGTCGGCCAGGTCGCCCACAAAATAATCGTTGGGCAGCAGGTCGATGACACACACCTGGGCCCCTTCCTTCCGAAATTGTTCCGCAATGGCCTTGCCGATGCCTTTGGCGCCGCCGGTGACGACGGCAACTTTGTTTTCAAACATAGCGATTCCTCCTTACTCGGCATCCTCATCCAGAGCTTCTACCAAAAAGCTCACTGGACGAAAGCCGTCGTTGCAGGAGAGCATGGCAGACTTAGGATTTTTCATCCAGCCGTCATAAAAGTTCTTTCCGCCGTGGCTCAGGGCCAGTACAAAGGGGGAGAGGGTATCCCAGGCACTTTGGCAAAAGCCATCCGGCTTCTCCCAGCCATTGGCGATAAAAACCTGTCCCACTTTCATGTCGCAGGCGTGGGAGATAGGATTTTCGTACTGGGCCATCAGATCCTCATATTGCGTGATACGCATAACAGTGATCTTACATTTTTTCATATGATGATACCCTCGCAGTGGTCAATTTCGTGCTGGATGATCTGAGCGGTCCAGCCGGTAAAGGTTTTCAGCCGCTCCTGAAATTTTTCATTCTGCCAGCGAACTTTGATGGACTTCCACCGCTTGGCCGGACGGGTACCGGTGAGGGAGAGACAGCCCTCCTCCGCCTCATAGGGACCGGATTGTTTGATGATTTCCGGGTTAAACATGACCATGTAGGTGCCCTCGTTGTCAAAGACGATAATTCGCTTATTGATGCCAATCATATTAGCTGCCATGCCCACACAGCCGGCCTTGTGGTGCTCCAGGGTTTCCAGCAGGTCGGCAGCGATGGGAAGGTCGTCCGGGGTGGCAGGCTCTGCCTTTTGAGCCAAAAAGGTTTCGTCTTTACAGATATCTCGAATCATAATTGATTTCTCCTGATGTAATAATTAACTGCTTGGTTATGAAGGTCTTATTTATTGGGATAAATCCCGCTTGATCGTGCGGCCTATGGCATAGAATCCCATATTGGGCATTATAGCACAGCAAGAAAGATGATTCCAATGTTTCTGCCCGCATAGTACGGAAATAAATTGTCTTTTTTTCTTATATGCCGTATAATAGTACTAACATTATGCCGCATTTCCATATTCTCCGATCAGAGAGGAAGATAAATATGGCTCGAGTATCCACCAAAGAAAATAAGACCATTTACCAGCTCACGCGGGAGGGTTTAAAGCTGACCCGGGAAGAGGCCAGTGAACTGTTGGAAACCATGTCTCCCGAACGGATCGAGAAGATTGAAAATGAACGATCCATGCCTCATCCTGATGAAGTGCTTCTGATGTCAGATAAGTATAAGCAGCCGGGGCTGTGCAACCACTACTGTGCCAACCAGTGCCCCATCGGGCAGCAGTATGTCCCGGAGATCAAAATTAAAGAGCTGTCTCAAATCGTGTTGGAAATGCTGGCCTCACTGAACTCCATGAACAAGCAGAAGGACCGTTTGATTGAAATTACAGCCGATGGCAAAATCACGGATGACGAGCTGGAGGACTTTATCCATATTCAGGAGGAGTTGGAGCGGATTTCGATTACTGTGGAGACCCTTCAGCTTTGGTGTGAGAAGATGCTGGATCATGGGGTGATTGACGTCGAACGGTATAACGCCCACCGTAAATGTGCGAAAGCCGAGGCTTAAGGCAACACCGCACAAATGCAACGATACGCATTGCCGGATAGCTATTTTGTGGAAAGCAATCGGATTACCCCGTACTTTTGCCCGCAAGAGCGCACTAACTCAAGCCGCCAGACAGGGTCTGTCAGCCAGAATCAGATTTGCTAACGCGAACATGATGTTGAATTTGGCTCCCTGCTTTTCAAGCCCTCGGTATCGTGTTTTTCG